>Ga0118677_10006269_pt1 | contig 19695 bp, 16 predicted proteins | sample AliMusrvi5mmetaG_FD_86154 | JGI IMG/M metagenome (GOLD analysis project Ga0118677, IMG submission 86154)
TCTCGCCAGCCGAACTGTTGACCCAGGCGGGCGCGCGTCTGCTCCTGACCATCAGCGCCTCGCCCTTCACTTGGAACAAGCAGCACAAACGTTTGCGCGTGCTGTCGGCGCTGGCCGCGCGCCTGCGCGTGCCGATTGCGTACGTCAATTACACCGGTGTGCAGAACAACGGCAAGAACGTCTTCACGTTCGACGGCGGCGCGGGCGTGTACGATGCGAGAGGACATTTTGCCGGCAGCGCCGTGCGTTTTGGCGAGGATGCCTTTGTCGCCGATATCGATCGCGACGGCCGCGTGACCGGCGGTCAGCCAATCACGCTGGTTGCGGACGACGCGGCGGTCACAACCGAAGCGCTCTTATACGGTTCAGGTCGTTTTCTGGCCGACCGCAAGATCGACCGGATCGTGGTCGGCATTTCCGGCGGGATCGACTCGGCCGTGGTCTCGGCGCTGCACGCGCGGCTGGTGCCGCCGGAGAATCTGCTGCTGGTGAATCTGCCGGCGCGGTTCAACTCCGCCACCACGCGCAACCTGGCCCGCGACGTGGCGCGCAATCTGGGGTGCCTCTTTGCGGAGGTGCCGATCGACGACGCCGTGGACCTCACGCGCCGGCAGTTGGACGACTTTGTGGCGCGCGATCCGACTGGACGCGAGTACCGGCTGAACGTCACGGGGCCGGTGATGGAGAACGTGCAGGCGCGCGACCGCGGTGCCCGCGTGCTGGCCGCGGTGGCGGCGGCCTTCGGCGGCGCCTTCACCTGCAACGCCAACAAGACCGAGATGGCCACCGGGTACGGCACCATGTACGGCGACATTGCCGGCTACCTGGCGCCGATCGGCGACCTTTGGAAGGGGCAGGTGTATGCCGTGGCGCGCTGCCTGAATCAGACGGTTTTTCAGCGCGAGGCGATTCCGCAGGGGATCTTCACGGTCACGCCCTCGGCCGAACTGAGCACGGAGCAGGCCGTGGACGAGGGGAAGGGCGATCCGTTCGTTTATCCGTACCACGACGCCCTGCTGCGCGCCTGGGTCGAACGCTGGGAGCGTCCGTCGCCCGAGGAAATCCTCGCCTGGTATCTTGACGGCATGCTCGAAAAGCAAATCGGCTACGAAGGCCAGGTCGCCGCGATATTCAAGACTCCCGCCGCTTTCGTAGCCGATGTCGAACGCTGCTGGAACCTCTACCAGGGGCTGGCCGTGGCCAAGCGCATCCAGGCGCCGCCGATGCTGGTGGTCAGCCGCCGCGCCTTCGGCTTCGACCACCGCGAAGCCCAGCTCGGCCCGCGCTACACGCCGCGGTACCAGGAGTTGCGGAAGATATGCTTGGAACGGGCGTAAGGGAAATGCGGACACCGAGGGCGCAGCGGATTTGTAGGGCGGGGCCGCCGGACCCGCCGGAATGCGGACACGAAGGAGAGGAAAAAAAGCCGAAGGGCACGAAAGGGTTTCTTTGGAGGGCGGCCGGCCTCGGCCGCCGAGGCTTGACGGCAGCAGTAATACATGCGAGAGTAATACCATGAAAGTTACCACCAAAGGGCAGGTGACGATCCCGGCGCGTATTCGCGGCTTTTTGGGGGTTGCGCCGCATGGCGACGTGGATTTTCACATCGTGGGCGGGAACGTGGTTCTGATCAGGCAGCAGGCGGCACAGGGACCGGACAACCAGATCGAGTCCCTGCGCGGTGTGCTGAAAGGAAAGCTGACCACGCAGCAATGGATGCAAGCGACCCGGGGTGACTGATGCCTGTTCTGGTAGACACCAACGTGCTGGTGGATGTCCTCACGGACGATCCGCACTGGGCGGCTTGGTCCATTCGGCAACTGCAAAGCCACCGTGAAGCCGGGTTGGTCATCAATCCCGTGATCTACGCCGAGTTGTGTTACGGCTGTCCAACCATCGAATTTGTGGACGATGCGGTCAGGCGCTTTGGCTTGACGTATCAGGAGGTTCCTCGGCAGGGGCTTTTTCGCGCGGCCAGGGCCTTCCGTCAGTACAAGGCGCGGAAAGGCACGCGCGTCTCTGTCCTGCCGGACTTTTTTATTGGCGGGCATGCGGATGCCGCCGGCATTCCGTTGCTCACACGCGACACCAAACGATTGGCGACATATTTTCCGGGCGTGAAGCTGATTTCGCCCGCAAAAGGCGTTGCCGGGTGTGCATAGGGCGGAATGCGGACACGAAGGAGAGAAAGGAAAACGTCGAAGGGCACGAAGAATTTGGAGGGCGGCGGGCCTCCGCCGCCATGGCTGGTGCGTGTTTGTGCATGTTCAGCGCCCGCGCCCAACGTTGGGCCATAATGAAAAAGAAGATCATCATCATCGGCCTTTGCATCGTCGTCGCGATGATCGGTCTGCGCTTGGCTTGGGAAGTATACGACCCAACTGTTCCTTGGCGCGTATCCGAAGACAAACTCCAAGAACTCATCATAGGTTCTTCTTCTGGGGACGCCCGTATTGTTCAGCGTAAAACGGGGCCCTTCCGTCCAGACAAAGTCACCTTTCTGATTCGGCAGCATCCGCGTTATCAGCAAGAGCATAGGCTCGGCCTCAGCGGGTTCCCGGATAGTTCATCCTCTTTCTTGGCGTTTATGCCAGAGGGAAGGCTGCGGTGCTACTCGCACTTCTTTCGCGGAAGAACTGCCGCATTCACAGTGGTATCATCACGTACGAATGCGGCTGCCTTGCGGTTAGTGCATGAACTGAAGACCACCTTTCCAGGGTTGCCGGTCCACCTTATGTATTCGGAATCACCTCAAATGGATGACCCAACTACACCGTGCATCGGCCGCGCACGCTAAGAAGGTGTCCTTTGAAGGCGAACGTAGCGCAGGCGCAGGAATGCGACTCTCTCCGGCTCCGCTTCTGAATTCTGACTCCTGAATTCTGACTTCTCTCTTCTAAAACAGAAAGACTCCCGAATGAGCGTAATCAGCATGACCGGCTTTGGCCGGGGTGAGGCGCAGGGGCAGGGGATGAAGGTGGTGGCGGAACTGGGGTCCGTCAACCGCAAGCAGTTCGACTGCCACGTGAATCTGCCGCGCGAACTCGTGGCGTGCGAGGCGCGGATCCAAGCCCTGCTCCATGCCGCCATCCGGCGCGGGCACATCAAGGGGTCGGTCGAAGTCTCGCGTGTGAAGTCCGGCGGCAACGGCGTGCAGATCGACCTGGAACTGGCCCAGGAGCGCCTGGCCGTGCTTCGCGAGGCGGCGCGCAAGCTCAAACTGCCGGACGATCTGACCGCCAGCCGCATGCTCGACTGGCCCGGTGTGATCCGCACCGAAGCGCCGATACCAGACCCTGAGACCATCTGGCCGCTGGTGGAGCGCGCCGTGACGCAGGCGATTACCAAGCTGACGGCCATGCGGCAGCGCGAAGGCAAGGCGCTGGCAAAGGATCTCGCGACACGCTTTGCCCACCTGCGCAAGGAGGTGGCGGCCATCCAGAAACGCGCGCCCGCGGTTGTGGCCGGATACCGGAAGGCGCTGGCCGAGCGCATCGCCGCTGCCAACGAGGGGCTGCGGCTGGACGATGCCGTGCTGGCGCGCGAGTTGGCGCTCTTTGCGGACCGCTGCGACATCAGCGAGGAACTGACGCGGCTGGAGAGTCACTTTGCGCAGGCAGACCAGTTCCTGTCGGGCGCGGAATCCTGCGGCCGGACCATGGATTTCCTCTGCCAGGAATTTTTCCGCGAAATCAACACCATCGGTTCCAAGGCCAACGATGCCGTCATCTCGCGGCTGGTAGTGGGGTGCAAGGCGGAACTCGAAGCCGTGCGCGAACAGGTGCAGAATGTGGAGTAATCAGTCTCGCAGAATTGCGTTTCGCGGGCTGATCTGCGACACTATGCGGCCATGGACATTGCCATCCTTCCGTCCCTGCTGGCTGCCGACTTTGGCTGTCTGGCCGAGGAGTGCCGCCGTGTGGCGGCGTCCGGGGCCGAGGCGCTGCACCTGGATATCATGGACGCCCATTTTGTCCCGAACCTGAGCTTCGGCCCGGACGTGGCGGCCATGGCGCATCGGACTGTGCCGGCGCTGCCGCTGAATGTGCACCTGATGATGACCCAACCGGATCGCTATGCCGCGCGCTTTATCGATGCCGGCGCGGCGACCGTGCTAATCCATGTCGAGGCGGCGTGCGATGTTACTGCCACGCTGGCAGACATCCGCCAACGCGGGGTGCGCACTGGCGTGACCATCAAGCCGGCCACGTCTGCGGAGTCGGTCTTTCCATTTCTGCCGCAGGTGGACGAAGTGCTGGTGATGACGGTGGAGCCTGGTTATGGTGGGCAGTCCTTCATGGATGCCATGCTGCCCAAACTGTCCGTCATCCGCCGCGAGGCAAACCGATTGGGGCGCGCGAATCTGCAATTGATGGTGGACGGCGGGATTAACATCGCCACCGCAACGGCCTGTGCGGCGCATGGCGCCAACGCCTTTGTGGCGGGCAGTTCGCTGTTCCGCCTGGCGGACATGCGCACCGGGGTGGTTGCGATGCGCCAGACTGCGGCCAAGGCGTATGGGCGGGAGATGTGAGAAGCAATCAGGCGGATTCGACTGATCCGACCGATCCGACGGATCAGGTGGAGAATATGGAACAGACCATCGCAAACACGCGCAACTTCTGCATCATCGCCCACATCGATCATGGCAAGACTACGCTCTCGGACCGCATCCTCGAACTGACCAAGACGATCGAGATGCGCCACATGCGCGAGCAGACGCTCGACGCCATGGACCTTGAGCGCGAGCGCGGCATCACCATCAAGTGCCATCCGGTGTCGATGCACTACACGGCGCGCGACGGCCAGATCTACCGCTTCAACCTGATCGACACCCCTGGACACGTGGATTTTTCCTACGAGGTTTCGCGCAGCATGGGCGCGTGCGAAGGCGCCATCCTGCTGGTGGACGCGGCGCAGGGTGTCGAGGCCCAGACCGTGGCCAATGCCTACCTCGCCATCGAGAACGGCCTGGAGATCATCCCCGTCATCAACAAGGTCGATCTGCCGAGCGCCAATGTGGAAGAGGTGAAGCGGCAGGTGGAGGACATCCTTGGCATCTCCATGGAACACCCGCTGCTGATCAGCGGCAAGACCGGTCTGAACGTTCCCGAGGTGCTCGAAGCCGTGGTCGAGCGCATCCCGCCGCCGAAGACGCGTGGCGCGGATGCGGTACTGCGGGCGCTGGTTTTCGATTCCGTCTTCGACGTCTTCCGCGGCGTGATCACCTACGTGCGCGTGGTGGACGGGCAGATCAAGGCTGGCGACAGCGTGCGCTTCATGGGGAGCGGCGTCGCGACGCAGGTCCGCGAGGTCGGCGTGTTCAGCCCGGACCAGAAGCCCGTGCCGCTGCTGGAAGCGGGGCAGGTGGGATACCTGGTCGGCACGATCAAGGATCCGAGCGAGATCAAGATCGGCGACACGGTCACCTGCGGCAAGGATGGCGCCACCGAACTGCTGCCCGGGTTCAAGGAACTCCGGCCGATGGTGTTCAGCGGCATCTATCCCGTCAGCACTGAGGATTACGAGAAGGTGCGCCAGGGACTGGAGAAGTTGCACCTCAACGATTCCGCCTTCACGTTCCACCCGGAAAGCTCGGTCGCGCTGGGGTTTGGTTATCGCTGCGGCTTCCTGGGCTTGCTGCACATGGAAGTGGTGCAGGAACGCTTGCGGCGCGAGTTCGATCTCGACATCATCAACACGCATCCGGGCGTGGTTTACCGTGTCCATCTCAGCAACGGCGAGATGATTGAGGTCGACAACCCCGTGCATTTGCCGGACATCACGCGCATCGACCACATCGAGGAGCCGATGATCAAAGCCACGATCATCTGCCCCAACACCTGCATCGGCGACATGCTGCGGCTGGTGATGGACCGCCGCGGCGAGATGCAGGCTACCGAAAGCGTGGACGCCAAGCGCGTGATGATGACCTGCCGTCTGCCGCTGAACGAGATTCTGATCGACTTCCACGACACGCTCAAGAGCCTCAGCCGCGGCTACGCTTCCATGGATTACGAGCCGGCCGGCCATCAGGTCAGCGACATCGTACGCATGGAGATCCTGCTCAACAGCGAGGTCGTCGACGCCTTCTCGTGCATGGTTCACAAGGACAAGGCCGTGGCCCGCGGCCGCCAAATCTGCAAGGCGCTGGCGGACACCATTGCGCCCCACATGTTCAAAATTCCCGTGCAGGCGGCCATCGGCCGCAACATCATTGCGCGTGAGGACATCCGCCCCTTCCGCAAGGATGTGACCGCGAAACTCTACGGCGGCGACGTGACGCGCAAGCAGAAGGTCCTCAAGAAGCAGAAGGAAGGCAAGAAGCGCATGAAGGAGTTCGGCACGGTCAGCGTGCCGCAATCTGCGTTTATTGCGGTGTTGCGCGGCGGGGCGGGGGAGGATGACTGATGAACTACTGGCAACGTCGCAAACAACGCAAACACCTGCACGCGCTGGTGCATCATGCCCGCGGCTTGCGCCACATGCGCGAGGATGTGCTGTCTGCCGCCGATCTGGCCGGCCTGGATGTCGCCATGCAGGCGGCCTTGGCCGCGTGCGGCGGTTGCGACGAGCAAGCCATGTCCGATGCGGAGAAGACGTTGGGCGAACGCATCGATGCGTTGACGCCGCCGTGCAGCATGCCGGGATGGCGCGAGAACTTCGAGGTGCTTGTGGTGGCCCTTGGCGTGGCCATGGCTTTCCGCGCCTATTTCTATCAGCCTTTTCAGATTCCCACGGGGTCCATGCAGCCGACGCTGTACGGGATCAGTTCGCACGAGCAGACCGCGCCGCGGACGTTTGACGCGCCGGTGCTCAAGGTTGCGAACTGGCTGGTGACGGGCGAATGGTTCAGCCACGCCGAGACGCGGCGCGCCGGGAAGATCGCCGTGCTTTGGAACGATGATCGCGTGCCCGGCTACACCACGGTGGTTTGCGGGCGCTGGCCGGGCGAGTTGCCGCCGGGCGAGTTCTACCGCAAGGATTCCGTGGTGACCCGGAGCCTGTATGCCCCGTTCGGACACCGGGGCGTGCTGGATCGCGGATACGACATCTATTTTCTGCCGAACGACGTCACCGCGCGGCATGCCGGCATTTTCCGGCCCGGCTTTCTCCCTCCCGCCGCAGCGCAGGCACAGGTGGTTGAAACGTTGCGCAAAGACACGCTCTGGCTGAAAAGCGCCGCTGCGGATAATGCCGATGCAGAGACCCGCACATTCGCGCTGAAAAACGTCTACCCGTTGGTTTTTACCGTTGCCAACTGGACGCGCGGCGGCCAACTTGACGAGACATCGCTGCAGACCCTGATATACGCCTATCAGGTCTGCGAAGCTGTGCGACGTGGCCGGACGGTGGACCCGACGCAGGAGCAACGTGTATGCAGCGCCTTGTTAACTGTTTTTGGCGACTGGGCAAACGCGGCCGCGGCGGGATCGCCGTCGATTCCCTGGTTTCCGCTGGTTTCCGGGTGTGGCGTGGAGTGCCCCTCCGGTCAACTGCTCTGGTCGGGTGTGGTAACCGAGGGCGACTTTGTGTTCGTCAACCGCTGGGCGTGGAATTTCCGGCTGCCGCGGCGCGGCGAGGTGATGGTCTTCTCGACCAAGGATATTCGGGGGCTGCCGCAAGGCACGCACTACATCAAGCGCATGTGCGGTCTGCCGAACGAGACGCTTTCGATTCATCCGCCGGAATTGTGGATCGACGGGAAAGCGGTGTACGAACCGCATGCCATTGCCCGTGAAGTGCGCCGCGAGAAACTTGCCCCCTGGGCGCCACCGTATGCGGGCTATCGGGTCGTCGGCGAAGTGGACGCCGCACAGTACCCCCGCGCTTTGCGCACGCCGGACGACAGCATCCAACTGGCGTCCGACGAGTACTTCGCCATGGGGGACAACACGCAAAACAGCCTCGACGGACGCTACTGGGGTCCGGTGCCCCGGCGCAACCTGCTTGGCCCTGCGGCCGTGGTCTACTGGCCGTTTACATCCAAGCGCTGGGGGCGGATCGAGTAGGGAGATCGCGCCACGGGGTGGCGCTCGTGGCAGGTAAAACTGGAGGGCGGCGGGCCTCCGCCGCCGTGGCATGTGAATGACAGGCGCCGGGCACGGCGGTCGAGGCCGACCGCCCTCCAAAGATTTGCCGTGCGCTCAGCGACTCACAATATGTCACGTTTACCATTCACCATTGCCGCCGAGGCCTCCGACTCCGGCGCTCGCGCCGGAGTGATCGAGACGCGGCATGGCCGGGTTTCGACGCCGGTTTTCATGCCTGTGGGCACGCAGGCGACGGTCAAGTGCCAGAATGTGGACACGCTGCGCGACTCCGGCTCCACGGTGCTGCTCGCCAACACCTATCACCTGCTGCTCCGTCCCGGCGCCGAGGTTTTCGAGAAATTCGGCGGCATTCACCGGTTCATGAACTGGGATCGGCCAGTGCTGACCGATTCCGGCGGGTATCAAATCTTTTCACTACCGCATGCCCGCAGGATGGACGAAAAGGGGGCGCAGTTTCAGAGTTACATCGATGGACGCTGGTTTCTGCTGTCACCCGAAACGAGCATCGCCATGCAGAAGGCCATCGGCAGCGACATCATGATGGCGCTCGACCAGTGCATTCCGTCCACGGCGACCCGGCCCGAGGCCGAGGCGGCCATGGAACTCACGCACCGCTGGGCGTTGCGGAGCCTCGAGGCGCGCGGCGATTCCGCGCAGGCGCTCTTTGGCATCGTACAGGGCGCGGCGTTCCCGGATCTGCGCGCGAGGAGCGCGGCGCAGATCACCAGCCTGCCGTTCGACGGCTTTGCCGTGGGCGGTCTGGCTGTGGGCGAAACCAAGGAGCAGCGCGAAGACCTGACCGAAGCCGCCACCGCGCTGCTGCCGCGCGACCGGCCGCGCTACCTGATGGGCGTGGGCACGCCGGTGGATATCATCGAAGCGGTGCATCGCGGCGTTGACATGTTCGACTGCATCATCCCGACCTCGCTGGCGCAACGCGGCACGGCGTACACGTCCATCGGTCGCCTGCACATGCGGCGCGGGTTGTACCGGTTGCAGGATCGGCCGCTCGATCCGGCGTGCGCATGTCCGACCTGCCGCCAGTACGCGCGGGCCTATGTGCATCATCTGATCAAGACCGGGGAAACACTGGGCTGGCATCTGCTGGGGCAGCACAACCTGTACTTCTACCATCGCATGATGCGGGAGATTCGCGCCGCCATCGTGTCGGGAGATTTCCTGGAATATTACAAGGAAAGGCGCGAATCCTGGGCGCACGTGGACGGCGACGATGCGGACACGAAGCATCCCAAGCCGCATCTGCCGCGCCGTATGCTGCTTGGCGACTACGAAGTGCTGACCGCGCCGCAGGGGTTTTCCAGCGTTCGCCAGTGCAGTTCCGGCGAGGTCATGCATTCGGTCAGCAAGCCGATGGAAGAGGCACGCCTATTGTACATCGAGCAATCGCGCCTGGGCGCGCGGTTGCGACAGGGCACGGCGGCGACGGAACGCCGCCCTCCAGTACAATTTCAACCGACCGTCGATGAAAGAACTGGAGGGTGCCGCTCCGTCGGCACCGTCCCTAGTGCGCCGGAACTGGTCGTATGGGATGTCGGCCTAGGCGCGGCCACCAACGCCATGGCCGCGGTGCGCTGCTTTGAGGAGGCGCTCGTCACGCACACCAGCAGTCCATTGCGGCCGTTGCGCATCGTCAGTTTCGAGCGCGATCTCGATCCGCTGCGGCTGGCCATCCGGCATTCGGCGCGCTTTCCGCATCTGCACCACGCGGCGCCCAGCGCGATTCTCCGGAACGCGCACTGGGAACATGCGTCGGGGCTGCTGCACTGGACGCTGCTCAATGGCGATTTTCTCGACCAGATGGCTGCGGCGCCCCGGCCGGACCTGATTTTCTACGATCCGTTCTCCTTCAAAACCGACGGCCCGTTGTGGACGCCCGACACCTTTGCGCAGGTCTTCCGCGCCACGGCCCAGGGTGAGACGTCGCTGTACACGTATTCCACCTCCACGGCGATTCGCGCGGCCTTGCTGTGGGCCGGCTTCCATGTGGCGCGCGGTGTGCCGATCGGACCCAAGACCGAGACGACGGTGGCCTGCACGCGGCCCGCCTGCTTGCACGTCGCCGGTGTTCCGGCGTTGCCGTTGCTGGACCGTGCCTGGCTGGATCGCTGGGAGCGCAGCGGCGCAAAAATCCCAGCCGGCGTGTCGCCGGAGGCGCAAGCCGAATTCGAAAGCCGGATTCGCCAGCATCCGCAATTTGCCCTGAAATGTTTCTGCGCTTCTTCTTGATTTTGCCGGAACACACCGGTAAGCTCCCGGCCTTGACAGCAGGTGTTCACGACTGTGGGTCGAGTACGTATTCCCAGGTTGGGCGGAGCGCTACGGCACGGGTGACACACCAGACTTTCGACGACGAGGCAGCAATGGACACAAAGCCATCCCCGATTGCGATTGATGATGAGACGCTGAAGACGTACGCGGACAAAATACGCGCCAACGGCGTGATCGACCCGTTGCTCTACGAGAAGTACAACGTCAAGCGCGGTCTGCGCAATGCCGACGGCACCGGCGTGCTCGTGGGACTTACCGGCATCGGCAACGTACACGGCTATATCATCTCCGAGAGCGAAAAGGTTCCGGTACCCGGACAACTTTTTTACCGGGGAATCAACGTCAACGAACTGATCAAGGGGTTTCAGTCGGAGGGGCGCTTCGGGTTCGAGGAGTGCGCCTATCTGCTCCTGTTCGGGGAACTCCCCTCGGCTGCCGAACTGTCCAAATGGCATGCGCTGCTGGACGCGCACCGGCGGCTGCCGGACGGCTTTAAGGAAGGAGCGATCATCCGCGCGCCCGGCAAGGACATCATGAACAGCATCGCCCGGGCGGTGCTGACCGCCTACCTCTACGATTCGCAGCCCGACAATCTTGCGCTGCCAAACCTGCTGCGCCAAAGCATCGAACTGATCGCGCGGTTCCCAATTATTGCGGCCTACGCCTACCAGGCCAAGGCCCATTACCACCTCGGCCACAGCCTCATGCTCCGCCATCCGGAGGCCGGCAAGAGCACGGCCGAGAATTTCCTGTTGCTGACGCGCGAGAGCGGTCAGTATAGTCGGCTGGAGGCCGAACTGCTCGATCTCTGCCTCGTACTGCACGCCGAGCATGGCGGCGGCAACAACTCCGCCTTCACGACGCACGTCGTCACCTCCGCCTTCACGGACACCTACTCCGCGATCGCGTCCGCCACGCTTTCGCTCAAAGGCCCGCGGCATGGCGGCGCCAATCTGCGCGTGATGCAGCAGATCGAGGAGATCAAACAGAACGTCAAGCACTGGGACAACGAAGGCGAGGTGGGCGACTACCTTGCGCGGATCCTGCAGAAAAAAGCCGGCGACGGGACCGGGCTGATTTACGGCCTGGGACATGCCGTCTACACGCTCTCCGACCCGCGCACCGACACGCTGCACGGCAAGGCGCGCGATCTCGCCAAAGCCAAGGGGCGCGAGGACGAACTGCGGTTGTACGAGATCGTGGAGCGCATCGGCCCGCCCCTATTCAACAAGGGACGCGTCAAGCCCCGGGATCTCTGCGCCAACGTGGACTTCTATTCCGGGTTCGTGTACGACATGCTCGGCATCCCCATGGACCTCTTTACGCCGCTCTTCGCCATTTCACGTGTCGTCGGCTGGTGTGCGCACCGCACCGAGGAGATCGTCAACAGCGGGCCGATTATCCGCCCGGCCTACAAGGCCGTGGGCGTGGTGCGCCCCTTTACACCGCTGAACGCGCGATGAATTTCGCATGCCGCGAAATTCATTATTCTGCGGTTCGGTGTTCGATATTCTGCGGTTCGGCAACATGGAAATAATTCGCAGTATTTTTGTCGCCACTTGGCAGGTCCTGGTCCTGATGGCGCCGTATCTCCTCCTCGGGTTTGCCGTCGCGGGGATGGTCTCCGTGCTGCTGTCGCCTGACTGGGTGCGGCGGCACATGGGCGGCCACGGGTTGTGGCAGGTGGTCAAGGCCGCGCTGATCGGCATGCCGCTGCCGCTCTGCTCCTGCGGCGTGCTGCCGGTGGCCCTGTCGCTGCGGCGACAGGGCGCAGGGCGCGGCGCCGTCGCCAGTTTCCTGGCATCCACGCCGCAGACGGGTGTGGACAGCATCATCGCGACGTACGCCGTGCTGGGGCCGGTTGTGAGCGTGTTCCGCGTGGCGGCGGCTTTTGTTTCGGGCGTGCTGGCGGGCGAACTAGTGACCATTGCCTATCCGCGCGAACCGGCGGAACCGATCGAGGAGGGGGCATCCTGCCATTGCGGCCATGCGCATCTGCCAGTCTGGCGGCACATGCTGCGCCACGGACTGGTGACGATGCCGCGCGACATTGCGCGCCCGCTGTTGCTGGGCATCCTTCTTTCCGGGATCTTGACCGCGCTCATACCGACTGGCTTTCTGCAGGGGCGCTTGCCGCCGGGATGGCCGGGGTACGGCCTGGCGCTGCTGGTGGGGATTCCGCTGTATGTCTGCTCCACGGCGTCGATTCCGCTGGCCGCCTCGTTCATTCATATGGGCGCGTCTCCGGGTGCGGCCATGGTGTTCCTGATCGCGGGGCCGGCCACGAACCTCGCCATGCTCACAGCGATGTGGAGCCGGATCGGGAAGGCGGGGACATGCCTGTACCTGCTGGCCATCGCCTGCACGGCCGTACTATTGGGATGGATGCTGGATCTGTTTTTCCCGATGTCCATGGCGGCGGTACCGGTTCTGGGCGAACGCTGTGCAGCCTGCGCTTCGGAATGGTGGAGCATCGCGGCAGCCATTGTTCTGCTGATCCTGCTGGCGCCGGGATTGTGGGCGAAGCCGGATGAGGATGACGCGGAAGAATAGGCCGACGGAATCGCATTTCTGTGGTTTGATTGACTTTGGACATTGAAGGATGGGATAATTTACTTTCATTCCGTGCTCTGTCGTTTGGAGATTGCCTGTGCGTGTTGCCATTATCTATCCGCCGCTTCCGTCCGAAAAAGGCGTGCCGCTGCTTTCCCAGAACCGCCAGTTCCAGTGGTTTCACCGGCCGACGTACATCTACCCGGTGGTGCCGGCGTTGGCGGCAACCATGGCGCGTGACGCCGGCCACGAGGTTGCATGGCTGGACGGCATTGCCGAAGAATGGACGCCCGCAGAGTTCGATGCCCGCGTGGAAGCGTTCAATCCCGACCTGGTGGTGTTGGAAACCAAGACGCCGGTGGTCCAGGCGCATTGGGATTTTGTCCGCAAATTCAAGGAATATCGCCCCGCCACGCGCGTCGCGATGGTCGGCGACCATGTCACCGCGCTCCCCGCCGAAACCTTTGCGAACTGTCCGGTCGATTATATTCTGACCGGCGGCAATTACGATTTTCTGCTGTGCAACCTGCTGGCGCACCTGACGCGCGGCGACGTGCTGGAGCCGGGCATCTACTGGCGCGAAGGGCAGGCGATCCGCAACAGCGGGACTTTCCGGCTCGACCATGACTTGAAGAAGCAGCCGTGGATCGATCGCGACCTGACGCACTGGCGGCTGTATTCCGAAAAGAACGGCAACTACCGCCGCACGCCGGGCACCTATATCATGTCCGGCCGCGACTGCTGGCACGGCAAGTGTACGTTCTGTTCCTGGACCACGCTTTACCCGGCCTACCGGACCCGCGACCCGATCGACGTGGTGAACGAGATCGGCAACCTGATCGAGAAGTACGGCGTGCGCGAGATCATGGACGACGCCGGCAGCCTTCCGGTGGGCGAGTGGTTATCGACCTTCTGCCAAGAGATGATCGCGCGCGGCTACCACAAGCGCGTCCGCATCGACTGCAACATGCGCTTCGGACGGCTGACGGCTGCGGATTACCGTCTGATGCGGCAGTCCGGGTTCCGTCTGGTGCTGTTCGGTCTGGAGTCCGCCAACCAGTCCACCCTCGACCGTCTGGTCAAGGGCGTGCAGGTCGAACAGATTCGCGAGGGCGCGCATGCGGCCGCACGCGCCGGGCTGGATGTGCATGTCACAGTGATGTTCGGCTACCCGTGGGAAGGCGAAGCTGAGGTGCGCAATACCGTCGAACTGGCGCGTTCGCTTCTACGCAAGGGAGATGCCTACACGTTGCAGGTTACGATGGTGGTGCCGTACCCGGGAACGCCGCTCTTCCGCGAACTGGACGCGCAGGGGTTGCTGCTGACGCGCGACTGGGACGAGTACGACATGCGCACCACCGTGATGAAATGTCCGCTGCCGGAGGAGACCATCAAGGGCGCGGTGCGTCAGGTTTACAAGGGGTTCCTGCACCCGGAGACGGTTGTCCGGCGCCTGTTCACCACGCGCCATCCGGTCGAAGACCTCAAGTTCTACTGGCGCGGGTTCCAGTCCCTGGTGGGGCATCTCAGGGATTTCAAGTAGATTTACGGGCGCTTCCTACCAGCAGTCCCACCGCGGCCGCAGGCCGCGCCAATAGCTTTTGCCGGAACGGCAAAAGCTACCCTTTGAAGATCACGAACTTCCGCATGGCGTAGTTGATCAGCAGCGCCACGATCATATTGCTGCCGAAGGCGACGGTCGTGGCCAGCCCGAAATCGCGGATCAGCCAGCGCATCAGTGCGGTGCCGATCAGGAAACTCACGCCGGAAACGGCATAAAAAAGACCCAGTTCCAGCAGCCAATGGTGTCTGCCGGCCTTGAACACAAACCAGATGTTCAGGAGATAGGCCACGAAGTTGGAGATCAGGAAGGCGATGGTGTTGGCGACCACGGCGTTGTGCGCGCGCAGTTCATTGCTGATATCCGACACCTTCAGGTGCAGGATGCGGACCAGGAGTTCGTCCGACTTCAGGTGAGGCAGCAGGTGCCAGCCGAGCAGGAAGAAGATGACGATGTTGATGCCTGTGGCTATGCCGCCGCAGATGGCGTATTTCACGAACTGCACGGCCGGGCCGGCTTCCGGGCTGAAAATGGCTTTTCTGTCAAGCATACGGAGTCATCCTTGTGCGGCGGATGATAGGTGGCGTCCGGTTGCGTGGCAAGCGCGAACAGTGATTTTCGTGGACTTCCGGCGGCGAATGGCTGATATTATCAAATTCGGTTGCGACAGAAACGTAGCACGGGTGCGCCCATTACCGGCGCGGCGGAAAACCTGTTGCGCATGAGCAGGTTGCATGGCATTTGCAGGCATGAAGAAGACGCAAAAAAAACGGTTTATTATCGGTGGCGTGACGGCGCCCAAGGGATTTCGCGCCGCTGGCGTCGAGGCTGGCATCAAGTACGCCAGCCGCAAGGATTTCGCCCTGTTGGTGTCGGACCAACCGGCCGCGGCGGCGGCGGTGTTCACAACCAACCAGGTGGCGGCCGCGCCGGTGCAACTCGACCGCGCGCACATCCGCGGCGGCAAAGCCCAAGCCGTGGCCATCAACAGCGGCTGTGCCAATGCCTGCACCGGCAAGACCGGCATGCAGCACGCGCACACCATGGCGCAGGCCACGGCCGAGGCGCTGGGAATCGACAAGAAGCTGGTGCTCATTTGTTCCACCGGCGTGATCGGCGCGAACCTGCCGATCGACCGGATTGTGGCCGGCGTCCAACTGGCGGCCCGGTCGCTGCGCCGCACGGGCGGCTCCGACGCCGCGCACGCCATCATGACCACCGACACGGTGGACAAGCAGGTGGCGCTGAAATTGACGATCGACGGCAAGCGCGTGACCATCGGCGGCATGTGCAAGGGTTCCGGCATGATCGAACCCAATATGGCCACCATGCTTGGCTTTCTGACGACCGACGCCGCCGTGGACGTCCGTGCGCTTCGGCAGGCGCTGCAGTCCTTGGCCGATGCGAGCTTCAACCGCGTGGTGGTGGACGGCGACCGCAGCACCAACGATACGCTGATTCTGCTGGCCAATGGCGCGGCGGGCAACCGCGTGCTTTCGCCGGCGCACCCGCAGTGGGGCGATTTCTTCGACGCGCTGCGGACCGTGGCGATCGAACTTGCGAAGAAGATGGTTTTTGACGGCGAGGGCGCAACCAAGCTGGTGACCGTGCAGGTCAAGGGCGCGCGCTCGGCCCGCGACGCGCAGCTTGCGGCGCGGGCCATCGCCAAGTCGGCGCTGGTCAAGACCTCGTGGTTCGGCGTGGACCCGAACTGGGGGCGCGTGATCTGCGCGGCCGGCTATTCCGGCGCCATGGTCAACGACCAGAAGGCGCAGATCTGGTACGGCGACGTGTGCGCCTACGACCGTGGCCGCGTGGCCGACGCCGCCACGCTGCGGAAGCTCAAGGCTGTCATGAAGGCGCGCGCCTTCGACGTGACGGTGAATCTGAATTTGGGCAAGGGCGAGGATACGATCTTCACCTGCGACTTTTCGCTGGATTACGTGAGGATCAATGCGGATTACACAACGTGATGCACAAGATCATTGAAAAAGCCGCGACGCTGATCGAGGCCCTGCCGTACATCCAAGACTTCAAGGGCGCCACCGTGGTGGTTAAGATCGGCGGCAGCGTGATGGAGTCGAAGGAGGGCCTCGAACGGCTGCTCACCGACGTGGCATTCATGTCTACAGTCGGCATGAAGACTGTGCTGGTGCATGGCGGCGGCAAGGCCATCTCGCGCGGCATGGAGAAGAGCGGCATTACGCCGCAGTTTGTGCAGGGGCTGCGCGTGACCTGCGACAAGACCATGCGGGTGGTCGAACAGGTCATCAAGCACGAGGTCAACGCGACGGTGGTGCGCATCCTGCAGTCGCGCGGGATCAACGCGCGGCCGCTGCACGGCGACTGGATCATCCGCGTGCGCCGCAAGCGAGGCAAGGACGCGCAGACCGGCGCGGCGCTGGACTGGGGCTTTGTGGGCGAGCCGGTGTCGGTGGACACGCGGCCGGTGCAGGAGATGCTGGACGCGGGGCTGGTGCCGGTGGTGACGCCGCTGGGATCGGATGCCGACGGCCAGATCTACAACGTCAACGCCGACTCGGCGGCGGCGGCACTGGCCACAGCCATGCGCGTTCGCAAGCTGGCATTCATTTCGGACGTGCCGGGGTTGCTGCGCGACGTGAACGATCCGGCCTCGCGGATCGCCACACTGCGGGTCGACGAGGTGGCGCGGTTGAAGACGGATGGGATTGTCGGGGGGGGCATGCTGCCCAAGTTGGACAGTTGCGTCGAGGCGATCAAGGCCGGCGTGGGCAAGGTCCATCTTGTCGATGGCCGGATGTCGCATTCGCTGCTGCTGGAGATTTTCACGAAACAAGGTGTTGGAACGGAGATCATAGCCGATGAGTAAGAGTACCGATATTGCCGCATTGTTTGACCAGTACGTGATGCATACCTATACGCCGTCCGTGACCCTGGTGCGCGGACATGGCTGCAAGGTCTGGGACGCGGACAAGAAGGTCTACCTCGACTTCACCGCGGGCATCGCCGTGCAGAACGTCGGTCACTGCCATCCGAAGGTCGTAAAGGCGATCCAGGATCAGGCTGCGGCCATGACGCATTGCTCCAACCTGTTCTACAGCCCGAATCAGGCCTTGCTGGCCCAGCGGCTGGCAAAACTGTCGCTCGGCGGCAAGTGCTTTTTCAGCAACTGCGGCGCCACGGCCAACGAAGCCATGGTGAAACTCGCCCGGTTGTGGGGGCACGACAAGGGGCGTTTTGAAGTCATCACAATGCTCAACTCGTTCCACGGACGGACGCTCGGCATGATCGCCGCCACGGGCCAGCCCAAGGTGCAAAAAGGGTACGACCCTCTGCCGCTCGGCTTCACCTATGCCGAGTTCAACAACCTGGACTCGGTCAAGGGGCTGGTCAATAGCCGCACGGTCGCTGTGCTGGTTGAGGCTGTGCAGGGCGAGGGCGGGGTGGTTCCGGCCACGAAAGAGTTTATGACCGGCCTGCGCGCTCTGTGCGACGCCCATGACTTGCTGCTGCTGTGCGACGAAATTCAGTGCGGCATGGGACGGACCGGCGCCTGGTTTGGCTGGCAGAAGTCCGGCGTGAAGCCGGACGCCTTCACGCTGGCCAAGGCCGTGGCGAGCGGCGTTCCCATGGGCGTGCTGGTGACGTCCCCGAAACTGGCCGACGTGTTCCAGCCCGGCAGCCACGGCAGCACTTTCGGCGGCAATCCGCTGGCCTGCGCCGCTGCGCTGGCAACGCTGGACGTGATCGAGGAAGAAGGGCTGGTGCGTCACGCCGAGGAGGCGGGCAAGCTTTTCCGCGAGGGGCTGCAGGCCTTCGTAGACAAGTACGACCAGGTGATCGAGGTGCGCGGCGAAGGGTTGATGATCGGACTGGTCATCGAGGGCGCGGCCAAGGATGTGGTCAACGCCTGCCGCGAAATGGGGTTGCTCTGCTGCGCCGCCGGCGAACATGTGGTGCGTTTCGTCCCGCCGCTGAACGTCAAGGACGACGAGCTCGAGGAAGGGCTCGACATGATCGGCGAGGCGTTGGAGGAAATGTACGGCGGCGATGCGGCGGAAAAGAGCGAGGAGAAGTAGGGGCGTCGGTCAGACCGGTCTGACATGTCAGACTAGCCTGACCATCTCGATCCAGGAGCGCTTCATGTCACTTTCCATTCACGATCTCCAGAAGGAAAAAGTAGGCGCCTGCGTTTCGGGCGGGCTGGACAGCCGTACGATTGCCAAACGCCTCACCGAGGCCGGCGTGCCGGTGGTGGCGTTTGCGGCCGATCTCGGCCAGCCGGACGAGACCGACATCAACGACATCCGCACGCGCATGGCGCCGTGCGGCGTTGATACGGCGATCGTCGATCTCAAGGCTGCCATGGCCGAGGCTTGCTTCGAAGTGCTCGAAGCGCAGGCGATGTATGACGGCGGCTACTGGAACTCGACCGGCATCGCGCGCGCCGTCACGGTGCGCGGCCTGCTGCCCGAAATGCAGAAACGCGGCTGCACGGTCCTGTCGCACGGCGCCACCGGTCGCGGCAACGACCAGGTGCGTTTCGAGCGCTACACCAACGTGCTGGCGCCGAAGATGCGCGTGTATGCGCCCTGGCGAGATCCCGAACTGCTCCGGCAGTTTCCCGGCCGCACGCAAATGGCCGAATACCTTGCCGGCTTCGGCATTCCCGCGCCGGTTGGCGGCAAAAAGAAGTATTCGACTGACGCCAACCTCGCCGGCCTGTCGCACGAGGCCGAGGACCTTGAGAGCATCGAAACGCCGATGACCATTGTCAAGCCCACGATGGGCGTGTGGCCCATGGCGGCGCCGGATAAGATTGAAGAAGTCACGATTCGTTTTGCGCGCGGTCGCGCCGTGCAGATCAATGGCAAGGACGTGACGCCCCTGGAGGCGATGACGCAGGCGAACCGCATCGGCGGTCGCAACGGTGTGGGCATGAAGCATGCGCTGGAAAACCGCGTGATCGGCACCAAGAGCCGCGGCGTGTACGAGGCACCCGGCATGGAACTGCTGGGCACGGCGTTGCGCTTCCTGTACCAGGCGGTCATGGACCGCCGCGCCACGCTGCTCTTCCAGAATCTTTCGAAACTGGTCGCGGACCAGATTTACGACGGCCGCTACTTTGACCCGGCGACACAGGCGGCGCGCGCCGCGATCGGCGTCCTGTCACGGCAGGCCAGCGGCACAGTCGCGGTCGGCCTCTACAAAGGGAACGTGCTCTTTCATGCGCTGCGCGGGTGCAAGGCCTGTCTC
>Ga0118677_10003038_pt2 | contig 19694 bp, 17 predicted proteins | sample AliMusrvi5mmetaG_FD_86154 | JGI IMG/M metagenome (GOLD analysis project Ga0118677, IMG submission 86154)
ATTGCCGCGTCGCTCCGCTCCTCGCAATGACAAGCGAGGAGACTTTTTACGAGAGTATCAATTTTGAATCACTATGCATACCACCTCAACTCTTGTCATTGCGGCAACCGACACGGAGCTTTCATGGCTTACCACGCGCCTGGATACCCGGCCGGACCGGCCGCTGCTTGATTTTCCTGTCCGGCGCGCCTCCGGCGGCTCCGCCGGCATATGGCTGGTTATCAGCGGCCCGGGCATGGCCAATGCCGCCGCGGCCTGCGCTGCCGCCATCGAGCGTTTTCAGCCACTTCGAATTTTCAATACGGGAATCTGCGGCGTCTACGCACAGGACCGCACGCTTCTGGGCACAGCGGTTACGGGCGAGCAGGCTATTTTTGCCGATAGCGGCGCTGTGTCTGTTCGTGATTTCACCTCTCTGCGGGACATGAACCTTCCCCTTGCAAGCCCTGCGGGTAACGATATTTTCAATATCCTCAAGCTCGATAGCGCCGCAGCTTCCAAGGATATTGCCCGGGCTGATTTTTTGACCGTTGCCGCGGTTTCCGGCAGTCGTGCTGCGGCTGATAAACTCCGCCGCCGGTTTCCGCGTGCCGCAGGCACTTTGCTGTGCGAAGATATGGAATCGGCCGCCGTGGGGCTTGTCGCCCTGCGGGCAGGCATCCCCTGCACCGTTGTGCGGGGCATATCAAACCTGTGCGGTGAGCGCGACCACGACCGATGGGACATACGCGGAGCCGCGCGCTCAGCGCAGGAAACTCTTTATACTCTTGTGAGTCCATGAGCACACCACTGGAACTGGCTATTTCCCCCTGCCCGAATGACACCTATATTTTTGATGCCTGGGTGAATGGCAGGCTCGGCCCTGGCGCCCCGGCGGTCACCTGCCGCCTTGAGGATGTTTCAACCCTCAATGAGCTGGCGTTTCGCGGCGAGCCAGATGTGGTGAAAGTATCTTTTTATGCCTACAGCCGCCTGCGGCCGGCCTATGAGCTTATCAATGCCGGTGGTGCGCTGGGCAGAGGCTGCGGCCCGCTGCTGGTGGCACCCCCCACCACTGCCGGCCGCGAGGGGCTTCGAGCCCTGCGCATTGCCGTGCCCGGCTGCTGGACAACGGCAAATCTTTTATTCTCCCTTTACCAACCTGAAGCTAAAAACAAAATCTATCTGCCTTTTGACGAAATCATGCCCGCCATTGCCGCGGGCGATGTCGATGCCGGCGTCATAATCCATGAAGGCAGGTTTACGTATCGCAATTACGGCCTGTCTTTGATTGAGGATCTGGGTGCATGGTGGGAGAAAACAACCGGCCATCCTATTCCACTGGGGGCCATCATTGCAAAAAAGGAGCTCGGGCCGGACACGCTTGCCCTGGTGGCATCCGCAATCAGGGCAAGCATTCACCATGCCCGCACTAACCCCGAAGCGCCGCTGGCATTCATGAAGCAGCATGCCATAGAGATGGATGGAGCCGTCATGAACAGCCATGTTGCGCTTTACGTAAATGAGTACAGCCTTGATTTCGGCCCCGACGGCAGGGCTGCCATCGAGCATCTGCTGGGGTTGGCCCAGGCAAAAGGATTATTGTAATAGAAGGATATCCTCATCCGTCAGGCCATGCCACAGTCCGTACTGCTTCATTGCATAATCGATATAAAGCACTGTCATCTGCCCATCGCCGTCAAGATCGCCGGAATTGAGAACGGGCGTGTACCGGGAAAGGCACAGGTAACCGGTCTTCAGATATCTTTTTTCGACTAGGCCAGGGATGTGATCGAAAAACTTTTTTCCGCGGGCAGGCGTTTTTTATAGAATGAGTACAGCCCTTCCGTGCTTTTCATGGAATTGCATCTTCTGCACGCCCATACTTTATTGTGGATCGACTGGATCGCGTCGCAGCAGCGGCAGCAGGCAATGATTTTGGCGTACTGGAAATTCATTACATCCTGAAGCTTTTTGACATCACGGGCCGGCATGCTCCGCACCTGAATGTATCAGACCCCTCTCGGGCAGAACCTTCAGCCCGCGGATCAGGCCACTTGTGCTGTGGATCGGTTCAATCGGAACCAGTTGCTTTGCATCCCCCATGCCAACCTTCTGTTAATTTCCGAATTGTTAAAGGGATTTGAGCTTTGCGAGGCTAAATAATAATATAAAAAAGTAAGCAGAAGGTCAAATGTTAAAAAAAGAATCCAGAAGTCAGGAGGCAAAGACCGGAAGGCAGTATCCAGAATACAGTAGGACCTTCACCTCGATCCTCTATCCATTGTCCGGGGGCGAGGATGATCAAACCAATCAAACCAATTGAACAAATCTAACCAGGCAACCTATTGAATTCTTGACAAGAGAAATGAAATATTGTAATTTACCTACCGGTAAGTAAATTGAAAAAAGGGCCATGCAAAACTCTAAAGAAAAAATCATTGAAGCAGCTGTTGAGGTCTTTTTTGAAAAGGGCTTCGATGCGGCATCCATGCGCGAGATCGCTGAAAAAGCCGGGCTCACCAAGCCCATGATCTATTATCATTTTAAAAACAAAGAGGCCCTGTATATCGGACTGCTCGAAGAAAACCTGGAGCTGTTTTGCCAGGGCCTTAAGGGCCTGCTTGCCGCAGGCAGCGATCCGAGGGCTACCCTGTGCGCCATCATCAACCATTTCGAGCAGACATTTGCCCGGGGCACCCGAGTGTACAATATAATTCAGCGCGAGATAAGCGGCAACGGCCATTTTGTGGCCCAGCTTACGGAGCGCTATTTTTCCAAAATCTCGCTGCTCATAGCGCAGTTCATGCGCGACGGCCAGCGCCAGGGATTCATACGGCAGGAGCTTGACCCGCTGCTTGCAGAAATGAGCCTGGTCTCCATCCTGCTTCTGTATTTTTCCCAGGAAAACGTATTTCAGCATATGGCCCGGTTTGTCGACCCGCACACCTTTTCGCGCGAGGCGTTCCGCGCCCATATCTTCAAACTGTTTACGGTCGGTGAGCCGGCCACAGAATCCGGAGAACTTCTATGAGCGTTTTTGACAAATGGAAAACCGCTGACCTGAAAAGCAGAATCACCAACGCCCTGTGCCTGCTGGTGATCATAGCTGCCATACCCTATGGCATGCACTGGCTGTATTACCGGTTTACCCATGCCATTACCGATGATGCTTTTGTTGAATCCGATCTTATCAATATGACCCCGCGCGTGCCGGGGCATATTAAGGAACTGAAGGTTGATGAATCCTCCGCCATACAAAAGGGCCAACTGCTGGCCATGCTCGACCCGGTTGATTACCAGGCGCAGGTTGAGATGTCGCAGGCAAAGGCGGACAAGGCCCAGAAGAACGCCGAGGCTTTGAAAATTACGCTGGAGCGGACCACGCAGGTGGTTGACCGCGAAACAAATATTGCGCAAAGCGGCATTGCAAAAGCCGAGGATGACCTGAAAAAAGCGCAGGCGAATTTTGAGCGCGTGGTGCGGGATTTCAAGCGCTTTGAAAATCTCTATGAGACCAAAAGCGTTGCCAAGCATCAGTTCGACACTATCAATGCCGAGCGCACGGCAGCTGTGGCGACGCTCAGCTCAGCCAAGCTCGGCGTGAGCGTGGCACAACAAACCTACGAGCGCGTGGTTGCGGAAAAGCTTGTGGTCAAGGAGCTTGAAGCAAAGATTGCCTCCGCCGAGAAAGAGGCAAAAGAGGCCGCCAAAGGCCTTGAGATTGCAAAACTTAATCTTGAGCACACCCGGATTACAAGCCCCATCAACGGTGTAGTGGCGAAAAAGTTCATCCATGCCGGCGACTATGCAACGCCGGGTTTTCCCGTTTTCAGCATCTATGATACGGACAATGTTTTCGTACGCGCCAATCTTGAAGAAACAAAAATGAAGGGCGTTGCGCTGGGGCAAACCGTTGATCTGGACGTTGACGCCTTTTCACGGCGCAACTTTCAGGGCAGGGTCATTAAAATCGGCGATGCCACGGGCGCGCAGTTTATGCTCATTCCGCGCGACACCACCACGGGCGAATTCACCAAAGTCGTGCAGCGCATACCGATTAAAATTCAGATTACCGACGACCCCGAGCATGTATTAAAGCCGGGGTATTCGGTGACGGTAGGAATACGGTTGAATTAGTTGGATTGGTTTGGTTGGTTGGATTAGTTCGATTAGTTGTTAACCAATAAAACCGACTAAACCAATAAAACAAATGGAACTGTTCTTTAACCAATAAAACCAACCAAACCAATAAAACAAATAGAACCAATGGAACAGGTTACCACTCAGCCCGGATCGAAATGGACCGCCGCCTGCATCGTGATGATCGGCATTTTTATCGGCCTGTTGGACGGCACCATTGTCGACGTGGTGCTGCCGAAAATGATGGCCACCCTCAACACCGACACCTACGGCGTGCAGTGGGTCATTATATCGTATTTCATCGCGGCGGCCATCGGCATGACCAGCACGGGCTGGCTGGCCTCGGTGCTCGGGCACCGCAATACCTATCTGCTGGGCCTTGTCGTCTTTACCACCTTTTCAGCCATCTGCGGCCAGGCCACCAGCATCGGCATGATGAATCTCGCCCGGTGCTGCCAGGGTCTGGGCGAAGGCATCATGGTGCCCATCGGCATGATCATTCTCATGGAGGTGTTCCCCGAAGAGGAGCGAGGTCTGGCGCTCGGCATTTACGGCCTCGGGGCCAGCTGCGCACCGGCCATGGGGCCCACCCTCGGCGGCTTTATCACCGAACACTTGAGTTGGCGCTGGGTATTTTACGTGAACCTGCCCATCGGCCTCATCGGCGCTTTTCTCACGCTGACCCTGCTCTGGGAAACGGGCAAAAAGGACTCGTCGGCAAAATCCTTTGATTTGCCGGGATTTATCACCATGGCCATCGCCTTCGGCTCTTTTATCGCCTTCCTCAGCAAGGGGCAGGAAAACGGCTGGCTGCAGTCGGATTTCATACTCATGCTTATCGTCATTTTCTGCGTGTCGCTCCCGCTGTTTATCTGGATTGAGCTCCACACGGAAAAACCGCTCTTTGATGTGCGGATCTTCAAATACCGCGATTTCACCTTGAGCGTGCTGTGCATGTTTTTCATGAGCATCGCGATTTACGGCATTTTCATGCTGATCCCGATGTATATGGAGCGGTTCCGGCAGTTCACCACGCTCACCACGGGCCTCACCATGCTTCCCGGTTCCATTATGGCGGGCATCGGCGTCATGGTGGCGGGCTATCTTTCGGACAAATACAACCCCAAAAAGCTTTTTTTCTTTTCCTCGCTTTTCATGTTCATCAGCGGCATGGCACTCAGTTCGATCGATCAATACACCGAGCGGACAACGATACTGCTGCTGTTTATGTTATGGAACATTCCCATGGCCTTTAATTTTCCGCCCATTCAGGCGGTCGGCTATAACGGCATACCGCCCGACAAGCTCGACCTGGTTTCCTGCGGCCAGAATGTCGCACGCCTGCTCGCCGGGAGCGTGGGCACGGCCATTGCGGTGACGCTTCTCGAGCGCAAGGCCGCGGCCTTTACCGAATCGTTCGGCCGGACGATCAATTACGGCAATATCGCCTCCATGAATATGCTGCACTCCCTGCAGGGGTACCTGCATTTTCACGGCACGCCCAACCAGCTTCTGGAGAAAAAAGCGCTCAAAATGATGGAGCTTTTCACCCGGGTCAAGGCCTATACGTATGCCGTAGAAAGCGATATCTTCTGGCTGACGATACTCGGGATGTTTGCCATCATTTTCGGCCTTTTTATAAAAGTAAAAAATAACGCAAACGGAGTAAAACATGCGCCGATACATTAAACTACTGGTAGCCGCAGCCCTGTTCATGCCGCCCGCCGCTGCTCCTGCCGCCGATAGTGCAACACCGCTGACACTGGAGCGCGCCATCGACATCGCGCTTGCGCAAAATCCCGGGTTCGCGGCATCGGGCCTGGGGATACAGGAGGCCGAGCACCGGAAAAAAGCCGCGGGCGCTGATTTTCTGCCGAAGCTGAAAACCACCTATTCCTATACCCATCTGTCCGACCCGCCGGAAGTCAAGCTGCCCGCGACGTCGCTGGCGCAAATGGGATCGCTCAACAATGCCGTCGGCGATGATTTTTCTTTTTTCGCTGTCAAGGCGGTGCAGCCTCTTTTTACAGGCGGTGAAATTTATAATAAATATAAGCTTGAAAAACTGGGCGTTGATGTGGCCCGGCTTAAAAACGACACGGCCCGCAATGATCTGGTCTACAGCGTGAAGGCGACATATTTTTCCGTTCTGAAAGCGCAAAAGCTTTTTGAGGTGGCGCGGCAGGCGGTGGCGCAGATCGAGTCGCATGAAAAAACCGCGCGCGATATGTTCGAGCAGGAAATGATCGCAAAAAACGATCTGCTTGAAGCGCAGGTGCGCCGAGCCCAGGCCGAGCAGGACCTCGTGCGGGCCGAGCAGGGTGTCGAGCTTGCGAAAGCCACGTTCAATACCGTGCTGCATCAGGAGGTTAATACGCCGGTAGACCTCGTCGACAGCACTGATGCGCAGCGGGTAATGCTCACGCTCACCGAAAGCCAGGCCCTTGCCCTGGAGCGCCGGCCGGTCATCGCTGAAATCGATACCACGATCAAGCAGGCCCAGACCGGGGTGAAGCTGGCCCAGGGCACCTATTACCCGAAGCTCTCTTTTGTCACGGCCTACAACCGCATCGGCGACCATGCCGCTACCGACAGCATGAAATTCATCGACGCCAATACCTGGAGCATGACCGTCAACATGGACTGGACCTTCTTTGAATGGGGCAAAAAAGGCAATGTGGTCGGCGAGCAGAAGGTGAAACAGCTTGAAGCGCAGGAAATAAAAAAAGAGATAGTCGGCAAGGTGATGCTGCAGGTCAAGGATGCCTGGCTGCGCACCCAGGAAAACTGGAAAAATATCGCTGTTTCCCGCACGGCCATTGCCCGGGCCGAGGAAAACTTTCGCATATATCAGAACCGCTTCAACCAGCAGATGGCAACCACCACCGATGTGCTTGACGCCCAGACGCTGCTGACCCATGCGCAATCAAATTACCATAGCTCACTGTATGATTATTTTATTGCCCGGGCCATGCTCGAAAACGCCATTGCCGCGGAGGTGAAATAGCTGCGGCCATTGCGCTGCGCCGCGGCGGAATCACAAATTAAAATTATCTAATTCCGCCTTAACCTTTTTTTAATGATCGCTGTGCTAAAAGTATCATCAGAATGAGAGATGCACACTGATCGCGTGGAGGCTTGTTACAGTATATCGTTTTAATGGATGTGCAGAGAGGGTGTTCCTCCCCCCCTTTCCTCCTCTCTGCACCCCTCTCCCTTTCAAGAAACGACAGCTTTGGATGCAAAGCTGTCGTTTCTTTTGTTTATTGTACCAGTTGAAGCCGAACAGCGAACTCATGAAACGCGGGCGCCTCGGTTTCTGAAACCCTTTCCCTAGAGCATTTTTCAAAATACTGTAGCCATACAGACACAGGTGAGCTTTTGGTGAAGGCAGCCCGTGCGGTTCGAGCCATTGGCATTCCACCACCGCCGGCTTCTTTTGAGAGAATCATAGCACGGGCTAACGAAGCAAAAGCTTGCCTGTGCAAACGGCTACGAAAAAAAGAAAAATGCTCTAATTGCACAAGAGCCCCTTTTGTTTGCAGCCAGCGTTATGCCGCTACTTTCAATTTGACATGCATACCGGCCTTTGTTGCAAGCGTAATGAGCATTTCAAGTCTGAATCGCTCCTATTTGCCGCGCATGAGATCGGAAACCCTGGATTGGGTCACTCCGAATATTATTGCCGCCTTGGCCTGCATTAATTTTTTTGCTTTGATGAGGATGGGCAGGATCATTTTAAAAAATAGAGCGGCCGGGTTTAAATCCGGCCGCTCTATTTTATGAGCCGTGCTGCGGAGCAGCTTATTTTACGAGCTTCTTTTCAAACACCTTCCTGAATTTTTCAAGCTTCGGGGTTATGACAAACCGGCAGTAGGGCTGGCCTGAGTTTTCCCGGTAATAATTCTGATGATAGGTTTCAGCTTTATAGAATTTTTTAAGCGGCGCGATTTCCGTTACTATCGGCTTGTCCCAGATTTTTGCCGCGGCAAGCTCTTTTTTATATGCCTCGGCAGTCTGCTTCTGCTGGTCAGTGTTATAAAAAATAGCTGAGCGGTACTGCGTGCCCGAATCATTTCCCTGGCGGTTAAGGGTGGTGGGATCATGGGTCTGCCAGAAAACTTCAAGCAGCTCTTTATAGCTGACTTTTGCCGGATCATAGCTTATCTGACAGGCCTCGGCATGGCCGGTGGACCCGGAGCAGACCTGTTCATAGGTAGGGTTTTCAACCGTGCCGCCCGCATAGCCGGACACGACAGAGGTCACGCCCTGCACGTTTTGAAATATCGCCTCAACGCACCAGAAGCAACCTGCGGCAAAAGTCGCGGTTTCAAGCCGGCCGGAAGAGGAACTCTTGGAGGTGGTAGTGTCTGTTGCCATGGGGGTAGCTCCTGTATAGTCAGCGGCACAGAAAAAAAGCAGTGCAATCAACAGCATGGAAATTTTCATGGTAGTCACCGAAGTTTTTACTTATTAATAGCACAGAAACTTTTATGATTAAAGAAGCCGGGGGGGGTAAATATTTTTAGACGTTTTTTTAGATGGTTAGCCATCGTATTTTTATGTTTACAATATTTATATATCATATACAATGGGTTAAAATTTTCGGTCATTTCTTCGCGCCTGACAGTTAGAGATAAATTCCTAAGGGCAATCCCATGCAGAAAATACAAACCTATTGTATAGCTGTACTTGTTTGCGGGCTTTTGTTTTCAGGTTGCGCACAGCTTCTGGAGGGCGGCGGAACCTCCGGACTGCTTGATAAAAATGATCCTGACCTGAACGGCCGGAGCAAAGACCGGAATCAGGCGCTCCTGGATGCGGCTCTTGAAAAATGCGAAAAGGCCAATCGCCTTTTTGAAAAAGGCAAAACCGATGAAGCCATCGAGACCCTGGACAAAGCCTATATCATGGTCCTTGAGGTCAGCCGCGACGCCGATCAGACTATTCTCCAGCAGCGCGAGGATCTCCGTTTCTCCATTACCAAACAGATCACTAAAGTCTATACTTCCCGCTTTAATGTAGCCAACGGCTATAACAAGGCCATACCGCTGGTGATGAACAGCGATGTCAAGCGGGCCATTGAACAGTTTCAGGGCCCGCTGCGCGGATTTTTCATGGAGACCTATAGCCGCTCCGGGCAGTACCGGCCCATGATTGTAAAACAGCTCAAGGCTGCCGGCATGCCCGAAGAAATCTCCTGGCTGCCCTTTATGGAAAGCGGTTATAAGCTGCGGGTCCTGTCAAATGCACGGGCTCTGGGCATGTGGCAGTTCATCGCCTCCACGGGTTATAAATTCGGTCTGGAGCGCAATGAGTGGGTTGACGAGCGCATGGACCCCAAAAAATCCACCAAAGCAGCAGTTGCCTATTTAAACGAGCTCCACGGCATGTTCGGCGACTGGTCCACAGCCCTTGCCGCCTATAACTGCGGCGAAGGCGCGGTGCTCAAAGTTATCCGCACGCAGAATGTTAATTATCTTGATAATTTCTGGGACCTTTACCACAGGTTGCCGCAGGAGACCGCCGCCTATTTCCCTCAGTTTCTGGCGATTTTGCATATCGTTTCAAATCCGCAGAAATACGGTTTTACCCTGCCGCCGCCAGACAAGGAACTTGAGTATGAAGAGGTGGCAATTGAGCGGCAGGTGCATCTTGATACCATTGCCGATGCGATCGGCGTTTCGCGCGATGTGCTTCGGGATCTGAATCCTGATCTGCGCAGGGATGTAACCCCGACTGATCCCTATTCGCTGAAGGTGCCGCCGGGCAAGGCGCGCGTTATGATGGCAAAGCTTTCAGATATTCCGCTCTGGGTCGCCGCAAGCCAGACCTATAGCGTGCATAAGGTGCGCACGGGCGACACCGTTTCAACACTTGCCGTAAAATACAATACGACGGAAAAGGCCATTATGGCCATGAATAAGATTAAGCCGGATAAGCCCCTTGTTTCCGGCACGCAGGTAAAAGTGCCTTCAACCCGATCCATTGCTTCTCCGGATGTGAAGGAGCCGATCCATTCAAAGGTTATCAGAGACAATCTGATAGAATATGTGGTGAAAGAGGGCGATACGATCTGGTCCATTGCCGAGCAGCATAACACATCGGCCAAAGCCATTCAGTCGCTCAATCAGCTGCCAAAAACCAACCTCATGGCAGGCCAGGTGCTGCAGCTTACCGAAGACCCGAGCACGATAAAAAAACGCAAAGCCGTCACCTATACGGTCCAGAAAAGCGATTTTCCGGGCAAAATCGCCAAAAAATATAATATGAAACTGGAGGAGTTTTTAAAACTCAACAAGCTTACCCAGAACACAGCTCTTATGCCCGGCCAGACGCTGGTGGTTCGGGCAAAGCAGTAAAATATTTTTCCCTGCATAAAAGAAGGGCCATCCTGCACGGCTAGGATGGCCCTTCCATATTAAATTTTTGTAATATTTTATTATATCCCCATGTAACACCTCGGATATATTATACCATTAGCAAGCGGTAAACAAACCGCCCCGGCACATTTTATCAGGTGTAATTTGAACTCTTCCCCGGTTACTTCAAAAAATAGAATCGCCCTACTGTCCAGATTTTTCTCGCCGCTCAAGCCGATGTTCATTTTTTACGCATTGAGCATCGCTCTTTTTACCCTGTTCAGAGCATGCCTGTTTTTTTACTCTTTTGATCGCATTAAGGACGTGCCGCAGTATCTGCTCATTTTCCCCATCGGCCTGCGGATGGACACGATTGTGCTGTCCTACTGCCTGATTTTTCCGGTTATTGCTTTTTTAGCGCTGCCCGCGCGATTCATTCAGAAGACAGCTGGGTGGCTTGCGCTGTACTTTGCCGTGCTGGCGGCTCTGTTTTGTTTTATGGAAATCGCCACCTTTCCGTTCATGGCGGAATTTGATACGCGGCCCGACCGGCTCTTTATCGAACACATGGTGCAGGCGCGGGAAGTGTTCGGCATGATACTGAAAGGCTATGCCGCAAGCCTTGCCACAGGCATTGCCGGTACGGCAATTACCGGCACCGCTGTGTTTCTGATATTAAGAAAAAATCTTCGCGCCACAGCAGCCTGCCCGTTCAGAATAAGAATGCTGCTTCTTATTATTTTCGCTCCGCTGGTGTTCATCGGGCTTCGGTCAAGCGTGAGCGACCGGCCTGCCTCCATCAGCACCGCAGCGTTCTCCGACAATCATCTGGCAAATCAGCTCGGCGTCAATTCAACCTACAGCCTTGCCTATGCCGCCACTAAACTTGGAGGCTCTACTAAAAATCCGGGTGAAATCTACGGCAAGATGAAAATGGAAGAGGTTCTGCAGCGGGTCATGGCCGCTAACGGCCTGCGCCCCCAGGACTGCACCAACCCCGGCAGCCCGCTTTTGCACTATCAGCAGTCCGGCTTTACGGTTGCAAAGCCGCTGAATCTTGTCATTATTCTCCAGGAAAGCCTCGGTGCGGAATATGTGGGTTGCCTCGGAGGATTGCCCCTGACGCCCCATATAGACAGCCTCAGCCGTGAGGGTGTGCTTTTAAAAAATCTGTACTGCACGGGCACACGCACCATTCGCGGCATCGAGGCCATCCTTTCGGGCATTCTTCCCACGCCCGCTGAAAGCATAATGAAATCAGGACTTGCCGGGAAAAATTTTTTCACCATAGCTGAAGTCTTACAAAAAAGGGGCAGCGCAACTGCTTTTTTCTATGGCGGCAAAAGCACGTTCGACAATATGCGCGCCTGCTTCAGAAGCAACGGCTTCGACACCATTTACGATCAGGAGGATTTTAAAAACCCGCTGTTTACCGGCACCTGGGGCGTATCCGATGAAGACCTGTATGCCAAGGCCAATGAGGTGTTCAAAAGCCATGGCGAAAAACCATTTTTTGCCCTTATGCTCACCACGTCAAACCATGATCCTTTTGAGTTTCCCGACGGCCGCATCGAGCTGTATGAACAGCCCAAGGCCACGCGCAACAATTGCGTCAAATATGCGGATTTCGCAGTGGGTAAATTTTTTGAACAGGCCCAAAAGGAAGCCTATTACAAGAACACCGTCTTTCTCATCATTGCCGATCACTCCACCCGCATGCGGGGCCAGGACCTGATCCCCATTGAAAAATTTCATATCCCCGGCATCATCATCGCCCCCAATCTCAAGCCCAGAGTATTTGAGAAAATCTCCAGCCAGATTGATATGACCCCGACCCTGCTTGATATCATGGGCATCAGCGCGGAGCTGCCCATGATCGGCCGTCCTCTGCTGAGCCTGCCCGAGCAGGAACCCGGCCGCGCTATCATGCAGTACGCCACAACCCGGGGCCTCATGGTGGGCGACAGAGTGCTTGTGCAGCAGCCTGACAAACCCTCCGAACAGTTTACCTACAGCGATGCTGACAAGCGCCTGCACCCGACGCCCCTTGACCCTGAACTTGCCCAGGACGGGCTTGCCTATGCCCTGCTGCCCGGTTACCTGAACAGCGGTGCGCACAACGATGCGCCCAATGCCGTTAAAAAGAACTAGAGTATTTTTCTTTTTTTGTAGCCGTTTGCACGGGTGAGCTTTTGATTCGTTAGCCCGTGCTATGTTCTCGCAAGATACGCAAGCCAGTTGAAATACGCCCATGGCTCGAACTGCACGGGCTGCCTTCACCAAAAGCTCACCTGTGCCGGTATGGCTACAGTATTTTGAAAAATGCTCTAGCCCTGATTATTCAAGAAAACACATCAAAGTGGCAGGGCGCAGCAGCCCCGGGCGCTTTCGCCCGATTCATGGGCAGTAAGAGTTTTGATGATGAAACCTGCCAAATATGATAAGAGTTTTTTCAGACAGTAAAAATTCCAGAGAAAGGGAAGCCATGACGGCAAAAATCATAAGCGGAACGGAAATCGCCCGGCAGATCCGGGAAGAGCTGCGGCAGGAAGTTGCAGAGCTCAGGGAAAAGCATGGGGTGACACCCGGCCTGGTCACGATACTGGTCGGTGAGAATCCCGCCTCAGTGAGTTATGTGACGGCAAAGCAGACAACCTCCCATGAGCTGGGGTTTTACTCGGTTCAGGAAAATCAGCCTGCCGACATTTCAGCAGCCGGGCTTCTTGCGCTGATCGAGCGCTACAATAAGGATCCTAAAATTCACGGCATACTGGTGCAGCTGCCCCTGCCAAAACATATTGACGAGAAAAAGGTCTTAAACGCCATTGATCCGGACAAGGATGTCGACGCCTTTCATCCCGTCAATGTGGGCAGGCTCATGATCGGCGGGGATGAAGTGCGGTTTCTGCCGTGTACGCCCGCGGGCATTCAGGAGCTGATCGCACGGTCGGGCTATGATCTGAGCGGCGCGGAAGTCGTGGTCGTGGGCAGGTCGAATATCGTCGGCAAGCCCATTGCCGTTATGCTGCTGCAGAAAGCTCCCAAGGCAAATGCCACGGTCACGGTCGTGCATACGGCGACAAAAGATCTGGCAGCTCATTGCAAGCGGGCGGATATTCTCATCGTGGCGGCAGGGGTCCCGAATCTCGTAAAGCCCGAGTGGATCAAGCCCGGCGCCTGCGTGATCGATGTGGGGGTGAACCGGGTCGGAGAAAAAATCAGCGAAAAGACGGGCAAGAAAATCGCCATACTTAAAGGCGATGTCGACTTTGAGGCGGCAAAGGAAATTGCCGGCGCCATTACGCCCGTTCCCGGCGGCGTGGGGCCCATGACCATTACGATGCTTATGGCAAATACCGTCAGGGCTGCTAAAATGACCTGCAAGTAAAAATCTCTTGCGGCACACCAGGCGCCAATCAACTTCGATAATAGGGGACAGTCACCGGTTTTATTGATGTTGCCATTTTGGCACCACCATGCTAGGCTGTATGTTAGTAATGAATATGGAAGGAAAGAACTATGGCAATAGCAAAAAGCGAACGGGTTTCCGCACGGGTCCCGGCAAATGTGTACAGCATGATTAACCAGGCTGCTGAGCTGTCAGGGGCTACGGTCAATCAGTTTCTTGTGCAGTCCGCCCTTGAAAAGGCACAGTCGGTTATTGAGCAGGAGCGTGTCATTGCAATGACTACGGCATCCGCTGCTGTTTTCTTTGATGCAATTGCAAAGCCACCTGCACCTTCTAAAAAATTACGTCGGGCGGTAAAATCATATAAAAAGCTCACTGCTCATGCTAAAAATTGAGCCCCTGGGCAAACAGCATGACAGGGCAGAGTTTGATTGTGGTTCCAAAGAGCTGAATCAATACTTGCGCAGTACCGCCCGCCAGCATCTCACACGGGGTATTTCCAGAACCTTTGTACTGATAGATGAAACAGAGCCGACGAGCATTTTGGGTTTTTTTACTCTGGCCTCCTGTGAAATTCGCGTAGAGACCCTGCCGGCAAAATACGCTAAAAAGTATCCGCACAAGGCACCTGCAGCAAAGCTGGCAAGGCTTGCCGTTCAAATCGAAAAGCAGCGGCAGGGCCTGGGCACGTTTATGATGGTCAATGCGATTGAACGAATCGTTACGGTATCCGAGAACCTGGGGATCATCGGCTTTTTTGTCGATGCCAAGGACGACAAGGCGCAAGCCTTTTATAAGCAGTTCGGCTTCATAGAACTGCCTGATACCCCTCTGGAGCTGTTTCTACCCATAGTGACCCTGCGGCAGGCTTTTGAGGACAGCTGACGCCCTTAAGCGGTATTGGGGACTATTTTCTTAAAAATCAGCCAGAAATGATGCCCGATTTATTTTTTCATATATCGGGGAACGGTTCCGGTTTCTGAATTATCCTTCACCGGATCATTGTGCGACACAAAAAAAGATGGCGGACACGATGGTCCGCCTCTGCATAAGACATTGGCATAAAAAAGTAACAGCAGCGCCCTTTTTGGACAGCCAGCGCTATGCCGCTGTTTTCAGGCTGACATGCATGCCCGCCTTTGTTGCAAGCGTAATAAGCATTTCAAGACTGAAACGCTCCCATTTGCCGCGCATGAGATCTGATACCCTGGACTGCGTCACCCCGAATATTGTTGCCGCCTTGGCCTGCGTTAATTTTTTTGCCTTGATGAATTTGCGCAGATCGGCCATAAGGTCGGCACGCATCTGAAGAATAGCGGCTTCATCCGGTGGAAACCCGAGATCCGTAAAAACGCTGCCGGAAGATTTAATAATGTCATCGCTCATACGTTAACCTCCAATGTGGCTGTACCTTTGACGCGCCAGCTCGATATCCTGGCGGCTCGTTTTTTGACTATTCTTCTTGAATGCATGCAGCACATAAACTGCGTCGCTGAATTTTGCCACATAAATGACGCGCCACTCGCCCAGCACATGAATACGAATCTCTTTTACCCCGGGTCCGATGGCCTGCATGGGCTTCCAGTCGCCAGGTTCAAGCCCGCTTTGAACCGCATGAAGCTCAAAACCTGCAGCCCGGCGGGCTTCATCCGGGAAGTTTCTGAGATCGTCCAGACTCGACCCAATAAATTTTAATGCTTTCATAGCAGTATTCATGTTTTTAATTATATAAGTTTTTATATATTATGCAACATGTATTTTAGCGGGAGGGGCAGAGGGTTTCATCTTCATATGTCAGATTTGATGGTCAGCCGATTGCGCGGCCAGACGATAAAGCCTTTTTGCCGCACAAGGATGCGCTAAATCAAAGGGCGGGTTAGCACCCGCCCTTCAGGCTATTCCCTTAACCTCGAACCCGATGCCGCTGAATGTTTTGCGGCGGGGTTTATTTCAGCTTGAATTCAACGGTGCAGCCTGCAGCGCCCTTGCCCGAGTCGATGCGCGAGTCAACAATGAAAAGCCGCTCGGCAGGCACCTTGGCTGTCTCGGTCAGATACTGCTTTACGGCAAGGCCGCGGCTTTGCACCAGCTCCTTCATGTCCTCATCATCGACCTGCATATGCTCGGCCATGAGCTTCTTCATCGCATCGGCAGGCAGGCGCTTGTTCAGCCCCAGCATCCCTGTCGGCTTTTCAAATTTCTCGGCTTTATATGCCTGCCGCATATAATCCTCATATTCCCCTGAGGTGATCACGACCTTCTCGGGCGTCAATCCCTCCCGCTCTTTTTTGCTCAGGTCGTTGAATTTAAGCCTCCGCAGCTTGCGCATGACCATTTCCTGGCGCAGGCCTTCAAGGTCTGCCTCTGCGTCGGCAACAGCCTGTATTTCAAGGCTTAGATCGGTCTTTTCGGCAAGGAGCCCCGCTACCGTATCAAGCTTCTTTGTCGCCTCGTCGCCGAGCTCGGCAGTGCCGCAGGTGAAGGCTATGGTGCTTATATCCGCGCCGCCCGGAATCAGCGCGCCGACAAGGGCAAAAGGAGAGGTCGCGGCTTTCTCAAGCAGATTCACCAGCATCAGCAGCACGACTTTGCCCACCTTGAAGTTTGGGTCGTCAAGGCTGCCGGACACGGGAAGGTCAAGATGTATTTCGCCCTTGCGGTCTTTCAAAAGTGATATCGCAAGCCCTACGGGCAGGCTTGTGGCTTCCGGGCTTGCAACGCTTTTGCCCAGCGTAAACTGGTCGAGGAACACCTTGTTCTGCGCGGTCAGCTGGTTGTCCTTTATCGTATAGTTCAGCTCAAGTGAAAGCCTGCCCTTTTCAACCATGCGGCCGACAAATTTTCCGGAATAGGGCGAAAAGGGTGAGAGGTCGATATTGTCAAAATTGACCCTTACATCAGCCGTGAGCTTTTCCCGCAGCGGGCTTATGGTGCCGGTGATCTTACAAGGAGCATATCTGTTGAGCTTGGCGCTCAAGTGGATATCGGCCTGCGACTCGGGCTTTGTCGAGATGCCGGTAATACGGCCCTGAATGTCGGAAAGGTCGCTGCTGTAGCGGGGCTTGACGCTTTTGTCCGTAAACTGCATGCGGCACTTTTCAAGAACAATGCTGCCGATGTTCACCGGGGGCAGGGGTTCCTTTTTCCCGGCTGCGGGCGCCGGTTGCGGAGGCGCAGCCGGCGGGGCGCTCAGCGAAGTGAAATTCACCGTCCCATCGGCCTCAACCACAGGCCGCATAAAAAGCCCTGCAAGCTTGATGGTTTTAATATCAAGAGAAACCGGGCTTGTGCCGGCGCGCATGGACTGAAGCTCAAGAGCTGCAAATTTAATCAGGTCGTCCTTATCCCCTTTGCGGCTTGCCGCGAAGTTTGCAAGGCCAATATCACCCTGCCATATAATGGCCGGGGCAACGTCTTTCATTTGCTTGAAATCAACACTGCCCTTAAGCCCGAGGCTGCCGCTGGTAAGGTCAACGAGCAGTGTATCGGGCATATAGCTCCGGGCAAATCTGATATCAAGGTTTGCCAGATCGATGTTCAGGTTTGCGGTAAGCGGCACAAGCGTGAAAGAGCCCCTGAGCCCGAGCGTGCTTTCAGTGTTTATGCGGCAGCCAAGGTCGATTTCGGCGCGGGAGTCTTTGGCGGTTGAGATATTAGAAAGCGTAAAATCAAAATTATCGATGCTGAAATGCGCGGGCTCGAGCGGCAGCAGGTCGTCAAATACAACAGAACCTCCCGCAAACTTGAACTTTTTTATCTGTACCGACCAGGCAGGTGCGGCCGAGGGCTCCTGCGCCGGCGGTTTTTTTGCGCCCGTTTCATTGTCGCTGCCCACGAGTTTTTGCAGAGATATTCCGCCATCCTTTTCACGGGCAAGGGCGACGCTGAGACTCTGCAGCACAATTTCGTCAATAATAAGCTCACGGCTGTTGACCGTACAGGCGATGCCGGACACTGTAAGGCTGGGGAGGCTCAGCAGGGGTTTGTCCGCCAGGCTCACGAGGGCCAGCTCGGCAAGGCCCAGTTTGCCGTTGATTTTAATCTCTGCGGTTTTTCCAGCGCTCTGGACATACTGCAGCTTCAGGCGGGTGCTCAGCCGGCCCGACGGCATTTTGAAATTCAGCCGCGCCGGCACATAGGGAAGAAACTTTGCCAGGCCCACGTCGGTGATATTTACGTCAAGCGTTGTTTCAAGGGAGTCGGCAAAAGGTTTTGTCTGCCCGCTCAGGCTGAAGGGCTTGCCGTTGACCGTTGCTGAAAACGAGGGCTGCACGAAGATATCGACATTCTGCTTAAAATTTGAAAGAAGCGGCAGCCCGAGCTCAATGCCGGTTACCTTGTGGACGATTTTTTTGGGGCGGTCATCAAACTCTACCGAGCCGCCGTCGAGCCGTATATTGGCAACGGAAAACAGCACCGGTTTTGACGGCTGCGCTTCAGGCTTATTTTTTTCGCCGGCAAGGAGGTCTGAAAAATTGTACTTGTTGGCCTCTGTACGGACAATGCGGGCATAGGGCTTCACCAGGGTCACTTCGCAGAGGTCTATTCCGCCCTCGAACAGGGAGACGATTTCGGCATTGACCAGCAAGCTCTCAAAGGAGACAAAAACCGCACTGTTATCCGGCTCCCTGATTGCAAGCCCCCGCACGGTCAGGCACAGGTTGAATGGATTAAAGCGGACCTCCTCGACAGCTGCCGGCCGGTGCAGATTTTTTTCAAGCTGGGATTCAAGAACGGCCCGCAGAATCGCGGGCAGCCCGAAAGCGAAAAACAGCGCGAGCAGAATAACAGCGGTTCCTGACCATAGGGCATTTTTAATCGGTCGGCGCATGAAAACCCCCTTTCATAAATGCAGGCGAAAATATCCAAATTTACTGTATTCTATATATTAGTGTAGCATAAGAATTTTTCAAGCGGGGAAAGCGGGCAGGCTGCGGGAGGGATTTTAGCAGAGACCGTATTTTCTGATTTTATCAAGAAACGCCTTGCGCGGGATGCCCAGTTCTTTTGCGCTTTGCAGCATATCCCCCTGCCTGCGCTGCAGCGCCTGCTCGATAGCGATTTTTTCAATTTTTTCAATGCCGGAATCGGACTGGCTGCCGCATTCTTCATCAGCCTGCGCCAGCAGGTCTTCAGGCCGCACCATCGTGGTGCAGCCAAGGCTTAATGCGCGGCTCAGCACATTCCGGAGCTCCCGGATATTTCCCGGCCAGCTGTGGGCCTGCAGTATCTCAACGGTTTCGTCGGCAATGCGCGGCGGCGTGCGCAGCTTGTATTCCGGCGCCAGTTTTTTGAGCAGATCGTCCGCTATAAGCGGTATATCATCCGGCCGCTCCCGCAGCGGCGGCATGACGAGCCGGTGCACGGCAAGCCGGTAAAAAAGGTCTTTGCGGAATTTGCCGGTTGCAATAAGCTTTTCAAGATCGCAGCCCGATGAGGCGATGATGCGCGCATCCACCCTGATGCTGTCGGCGCCGCCCAGGCGCCTGACCTCATGGTTTTCAAGCACCCGCAGCAGCTTGGGCTGAATATCGGCATCAAGCTCGCAGATTTCATCAAAAAACAGCGTGCCGCCGCTGGCCTGCTCAAACACCCCGGCACGCGTCCTTGTCGCGCCGGGAAACGCGCCCCTTTCATGACCCAGCAGCTCGCTTTCAAGAAGGGTTCCGGCAATGGCATGGCAGTCATAGACCACAAAGGGCTGCCCCGCGCGGGAGCTTTTTTCATGAATTGCCCGGGCCAGCAGCTCTTTGCCGGTGCCGGTTTCACCCTCGATAATGATGGTCGCATCGGTCGTGGCT
>Ga0118677_10004756_pt1 | contig 19690 bp, 14 predicted proteins | sample AliMusrvi5mmetaG_FD_86154 | JGI IMG/M metagenome (GOLD analysis project Ga0118677, IMG submission 86154)
GTATTTGGCGGTTTGGCTCCGGGTGTTTATGCTGTCACCACGACAAATGGTTCTGGTTGTACCTCTGTCGCGACTTCGGCAACGATTACAGCTTCGCCTGTAACACCTGCCCCACCGGCCGTCACATTAACGCAGCCGACCTGTGCCGTTGCGACGGGGACCATTACCGTCACAGCTCCGGTTCCTGCTGTTGGCATCACTTATACGGTAACCGGAACAGCTCCTGTAGTTGCGCCGGTAAGCAATGCGACGGGGGTATTTGGCGAATTGACTCCGGGTTTATATGAAATAACTACCAACAATAGTTCAGGGTGTGTTTCATCTATTGTTGAAATAGTCATTATTGAACCACCTTTGATACCTTCAGCACCAATTATTGGCACCATCACACAACCTACCTGCAATTCGCCTGTGGGCATTGTAATCATGAGCGAATTGCCTTCTGGTAACTGGATAATTAATCCCGGAAGGGTAACAGGATCTACGGCAATTACAACGATTGCCGGATTAAATCCCGGAACATACAATTTCACAGTTACCAATAGTTATGGTTGTATCTCAGCTCCTTCTACGGATGTTCTGATTACACCAACACAAATTACACTCCAGGCAACACCAACTGCAGTAACCTGTACAGGAAATAAAGACGGGAAGATTGATTTATCTGTTTCATGTGGAGCACCACCTTATAAATATGAATGGACAGGACCAGCTGGTTTTACCTCAATTGCCAAAGATCTGATAGGTTTATCAGGAGGGTTGTATAAAGTAACCGTGACCGATGTCAACGGATTTGTTGGTGCAACTTCAGTAAATGTTAATGAGTCAACAGTAGTCTTAAGTCTTAGCTCAACTTCCGTTCCGGAGACACGAAAAATGAGTATTGATGGTACTATAATCCTTGGTGTCACCGGTGGATCAATTAATCTGACAGTTTCGGGTGGAACAGCTCCATTTAGTTACTCGTGGAGCGGCCCAAACAATTATATAGCTAATACCCAAGACCCTTCCGATCTTCTAAGTGGCACCTATGCGGTAACAGTAACAGACGTCAATGGTTGCATGAAAACAATTTCAGTTATTGTAGATGTCCAGGTTGTCCTTTCTCAGGATGATACTTGCGTACTATTTATTCCGAATGTTTTCACACCCAATGGAGATGGGATCCATGACTATTTCGAAATAAGCTGCCTGTATAATTATACAAATGCTGAAATTGAGATATTCAATCGAAACGGAAATTTGCTTTTCAAAAAGGATCACTATGGCAATATAGACTATTGGGGAAGTAAGGAAAAAGCATTCTGGAATGGTCGGTCGGAAAATAGCCTGAATTTCATGGGTAGTGAATTGCCTGTTGGAACCTACTATTATATCCTTAGACTCACAAATGGAGGTGTAAGTGTACATACCGGTTTTGTCTTTCTGGGCAGGTAACGCAAATAATTGTCAGGTGTGAAAACGCTCTTTATAAAATAGGTGAAATTTTTCAAAAAGGCCAATATGAAAATCCTGGATAAAATAAAAAAAGCATTACTGGCAGTGCTGCTTATAAGCGGACCTATGTATCTATTTGGTCAGCAGGATCCGATTTATTCCCAGTATATTTTTAATATGCAAACGATTAATCCGGCCTATGTCGGGAGCTGGCAGACCATGGGTTTTATGGCCTTAAGCCGCAATCAGTGGGTGGGAATAACCGGTCACCCCACAACGCAAACGTTTTCATTTCAGACTCCGGTGATTTCTCAAAATGTTGGTATTGGATTAGACGTTACAGTGGATCAATTAGGATCTGAGCGCAGGGTTATTTTAAATTTGGACTATTCGTATAGGATCAAATTGAATGAAGAAACTTCTTTGCGCTTCGGAATAAAAGGGGGCTTTACTAATTATAATAATGACCTTGCCAGTCTAAGGCCTTTCCCCGATAATTTACCTGATCCCGTTTTAGTGGGTGCCATTGATAATAAGTTCATGCCTAATGTGGGAACAGGTTTATTTCTATCAACTACAAAATATTATCTGAGCCTTTCGGTTCCTAAGCTTTTTCAAAACAAGATCAAGGAAAACACTGCCAATTTCTCCAGGATGTCAGAAGCACGGGAGTATTACTTCCTGGGAGGGGTTGTGTTTGATTTGTCTGACAAGATAAAGTTTAAACCAACATTTATGACAAAAACAGCCGTAGGAACACCATTTCAATACGATGTTTCTGCTAATTTTCTACTCGCAGATAAATTTTGGATCGGAGGTATTTATCGGTCAGGTGATGCTGTGGGTGCTATAGCTCAGTGGATTATAAATAGTAGGCTTCGAATCGGCTATGCATACGATTTTACATTAACTGATTTGAAATATTATCATCAGGGAGTACATGAATTGATGGTCTCTTATGAGATTGCATTTACAAAAAAGAGATTTACCTCTCCGCGTTATTTTTAACTTCATAAACGTCTAAAATCATCAAAATCTATGAAACAGCCATTGATCCTTGCCACAATATTAATCTCTTTTTTGACAGTCAATGCACAACAATCAAAAAAGGAATTGTTCGACCAATCAACGGTAAAAATGTCTGAAATTAAGACGAATACGATTCAAAGTGATTTTGGACCTGCCGTAATAGACAGCTTTATCTATTTCACATCCTATCGCGATGAAGTGATCAGTAAGTCAGATAAAGAGTTGATTAAACATGAATTCTATGATCTCTATAATGCAAGAATCAACGACTCTGGTGATGTTATTGGTACACGTCATGCATTGGAAGAGTTTATCACCCGATATCATGATGGACCTGTTTCATGGTGTGCAAAAACAGGCGAGTTATTCATCACCCAGTCTAACTATGTGGATCCTGATGTTTTCTATAAACCCTTTAGGAATGAGGATATAAAGCTTCGAATTGTAATTGCAAAAAGGCAAAATGGCTATTGGACAGTAACGGAAGAGTTTCCCTATAATAATCCCAAATTTTCAGTCGGCCATCCGGCGATCAACCAATCCGGGGATACCCTTATTTTCGCAAGCGATATGCCTGGTGGGTACGGTGAAACTGACCTCTATTATTCGGTGCGAAAAAAGAACAAATGGACTCAACCTGTAAACCTGGGATCTACAATTAATACGAGTGGAAAGGATGAATTCCCATTTATCACCGGGAATAGCTATTCAGGCAGATATTTAATTTTTGCTTCAACTGGCCACGGAAGTACGGGAGGGCTTGACTTGTTTTATAAAGACATGAATAAGGAGGAAAGTAAGGTCGTTCATTTTCAATCTCCGATAAATGGCACATTCGATGATTTTGGAATGAACCTGCCGGAAAACGTTGAATATGGATATATGACTTCAAATCGCCCTGGGACAGGGAGTGATGATATCTATAAACTAACTTTTAACAAATATATCGACTTTCTGCTGGAAGTATTTGTCCTGGATGCAAAGAGCTGGAAACCAATACAGGGTGCTAAAGTTGACTTTTGCAATATTAAAAGCTTTATCACTGGTTCAGATGGAATGGTGTCCCAACGATTTGCGAAGAATTCAGTTTGTGATGTCAAAGCATCAGCCTTCGGGTATAAAGACAACCATAAATTGATTCATGTTGGTGCACCCAGGCAAGGAACGGTCTTAAGGGATACGATATTCCTTGATTTGATAGTAGGGGAGAAGATTGTGCTGCGAAACATCTACTACGATTTTGACAAGTGGGATATTCTACCGGAATCGGGGGTAGAACTTGACAAGCTTGTAGCGCTTATGAAAGACAATCCTGAAATGAAGGTTGAACTTGGTTCACACACAGACGAACGGGGTTCAGTCCCGTACAATATAAAATTATCACAAAAGCGTGCTGAATCTGCGGTTAATTATATTATTTCAAAAGGAATTGATCAATCAAAAATCAAGGCCATCGGATACGGCAAATCTCAGCTTATCTACAAAAGTAGCCCAACCCATAAGTGTACACCGACCGAGCATCGCGAAAACAGACGCACTGAAATTTTTATTCCGGGGTTTATCAGAGGTGAACATGTAAAACAGGTAAAAGGCGATTATTCTAATTAGCATTCCGCTGCTGAGACATTAAGAAAATCTCCGCAAACCGGAATTAAAATACGTTTACTGGCGTGTACGATCGTTTACTGTTGTTGTTCAAATAATTAAAATCGAATTTTAAAACTGATATTTAGAGATTGTCACGGTATTTCGGGATTACTCCCTATGCTGAAGGACCAAATGATGGGTCTAAATTATTTCGTCGGGCCCGCCAGATACTAACATTGAGTTCGAAGCCGATCAATAAAATCAATGAATTAAAATAGAAGGAAAGCATTACGACTACAAGTGTCCCAATCGAACCATAGAGGGTATTATATTGCCCGAAATTATTGATGTAATAGGAGAATCCGACAGTTGTAACGATTGTGAGAATGGTGGCCAATGTACCACCAGCTGAAATGAACCGGAATTTAGTCTTTCTTGCAGGTGCCAGATAAAAAAGAAAGGCATAGGTAAAGAAGAATAACAGGCATATAATTATCCACTTGCCACCGAGCAGAAGATAATACGTCAGATTGGATTGTAAATATCCACTTTTTACAAGGAACTTAATAAGGGTTTGACTTAGCGTGATCAGAGCAACGCTAAACGTTGTTAAAGAGGTGAGAATTACAGCAAGTACCAGGGCTACAAAACGCTGATTAATCCATGAACGTGTTTCAATGGCATGGATAGTCCCGTTAAAAGCTGTAATTACCGAAACAATGCCATTGGTAGAAAATAAAAATGCAGCAAAAAATCCAAAAGAGAGTAAACCACCACGAGGTTGGGTGATTATGTTCTCAATGGTTCCTTCTATGGCAAGGTATGCATTATGGGGAAGTATACTCTGAAGTAAAATTAAAAGCTGTTGTTGAAAATGGGGGATCGGAATATAGGGAAGCAGTGTAAAAACAAATATAATCGCAGGAAAAATGGCCAGAATAAAATTAAATGCAATTGCTGAAGCCCTTGTTGATATTGCACCATCAACAATACCTCGCCAAAAGAAAAGGGCAACATCATAGAGTGGCATTCCATCAAAAAATGGAAGTCTTATCAATCTTGCTCTTTGACTAAAGGCTTCGGCCCGCCTTGTGAAAAATCTTTTTGCAACTGTCCAAATTGACATTGAAACTGAAATTTCTGTTAAAATTAATCTTTGTCAATCCTTAACTGAACAATCTGAGCTTTTCCAACCTTTGACTTTAATAGGAAATAGACTCTGAAATTACCGTTGGCGGTTTGCATCTTCCCAATAGCATAAGAAGAATCTTCACCTCCCTGGTGGGTAATTTTAAAATCGGTAGGTTTATAGCGGAGAAAAAAGTCTTTCAGAATTTGCTCCCCTTGCGCCTGGGAGCAAACTAATTCCCGATCAATAATGACAAGTTCAATATTTTCGTAAAAATGGGCAGCCACAATTTTCGAATCACCAACCTTTAATCCGGAAATAATTTGTGGAGGAATTTGGCCAAACGAAAAAATTGGATTGAGTAGACACCATACTATGAAGAATATAATAATACCCGATTTATGTCTCATTTCAATGATGTTTTTTGCGATTATTCCACAAGAACCATGCAAATATTCTTAAAGGATGCAGTAATATTTTTTGATTGAATAAAGATACAGCTTTATTCTTAATAATGGGTGGGTTCAAAAAATTGCACCAAAAAAATTGGATCTCCTGTTTATCTGACCTAATATTGTAACAGAATGAAAATACTTTTATTAACAATCGGAAATACAGATAATAAGTATATCAAAGAGGGAATAGATGATTATATCAAACGACTCTCCTTTTATATACCGTTTGAGACCAGGGTAATCCCTGATCTTAAAAATCGCAACGCACTCTCTGTGGATCTTCAGAAGGAGAAGGAGGGGCAATTAATTATGAATCAGGTTCAAACAGGTGATTACCTGATTTTGCTTGACGAGCGGGGAACCGAATTCACGTCTGTTGAGTTTTCTAAATGGATAGAAAAAAGAATGATAGCGGGGATACGTCAAATCGTTTTCATCATTGGTGGTCCTTATGGATTCTCAAAATTAATATATCAGCGTTCTGACTTTAAGATTTCCCTGTCACAATTAACATTCTCTCATCAGATGGTGAGGTTGATTTTTGTTGAACAAGTCTACCGGGCAATGACAATTATTAAAAATGAGCCCTACCATCATGAATAGTACTATTTATATTAATTACCGAATCTGCCAGGCGGCATCAGCCTTGAAATAAAGACAATTAAATAACGGATGAAACGACTCGCTGTTAAATATATCTATATCTTCATCGCACTTCCAATAGTAATGGTTTTGCTATTTTTCGAGTTGTTTTTCTATAAGGAAAACAGCAGAGAAAACGAGTCTGCCCGCATTTATAACGTTTTTGAGAGAAAAGAGCGGTGTGTTGAACAACTTATTGACTCCGTTTCTTCCGGTTTGATGGTCAATCCAAAACTATCAACTGACTGGTCACTCCTCAATTTTTCCTTCAGGTCCAACGACGGGATTGAGATAGCTGTCTTTCGGGATAAAGAATTAAATTTCTGGTCATCTTCCACAATCGCATTTCCGGCAGAAAATAGTAACGTCAAAACGCCGGAAGGATTAATTCATTTACCCACAGGGTGGTATTATCAACATACACAAAAGGCAGGAATGTTTACAATCAGGGGTTTTATCCTGATTAAACGTGAGTTTCCTTATCATAACCGATACATTAAGAGTGCATTTAATAATGCTTTTAAGTTGTCAGATGATTATTCCGTACATCCATTTCCAAAATCAAATAGCTTAAGTATTGTTCGCCCTAACGGTACTCACCTCTTTTCATTAACAAAAAACAATGATACGATACGAGTTGCCAATAATTCCAATATCCCAGCATTGCTCTGCTTTGTTATTATTTTATTGGTTTTGGCACAAATGAATATCTGGCTTAAGCAAAACAGAAGGTTCCCATCCGGTTTAAAGCTCCTTATCTCATTTACGGCATCTGTATTAATCTATCTTGTAATCAGCCAATTTAGGCTTCCCGCTTTATTGGTCCAAACGAATCTTTTTGCTCCAGGTGATTTCGCATTTCGCAGTTGGCTTGCCTCTTTAGGTGAATTCATCCTCCTTTGTATCCTGATGTTTTATTTTGCTCAATCCTTCTTTCTCTTGAATCAAGTGAAACATCATGCCCGGTGGAGAACTTATCATGTTGTTTTACCATTCTTCTTTGCGGCCTTTTATTTCTCTTTTTCTGTCGCACTGCTGAAGATTTTGGTACTAAATTCCAATATCACACTGGAGTTTTTTAAGGATTTGAACTTCTCCATAATAAATGTTTATGCATTCATTGGTATATCCTTGCTGATGATTGGTTTTATTCTTATTATTTGGAACCTACGGAAAGATTTTTACAAGGATCTTGGTTGGGTTCGGTTTAACCTTGCTCTCTTGTCCTCGGGCATAATTGCAGGAACAACTGTTTCATTCGCCTTTTTTGCAATAGACTGGCCTCCATTTATTTTTTACTTTTTGGTTATCGCAATAATGTCCAAATTTGAGGTGTCCAGAATGCGTGAATATAAATATACTTTTTTATTAATTGTATCAGTTACGGGTGCCACCTATATAAATTTGTATTCGCAGGAATTAATTCAAGAGAAAAGGTATAAGATCCTTGATATGTGGGCTGTGAAACTAAGTTCAGAAAGAGACTCTGGTGCGGAAATCTTTCTGACTGAGCTGGATAGCAAACTTCAAAAGGATACAATTATTCAATCTCACTTATTCCCCCCTTATAAAACCCTTGAATCCTATTTCCAGAACAACTATTTTACTGGATTTTGGAGAAACTACAATTTGCAGGTAACTATTTGTCCACCAAATGATAGTGTATTCATCACAGACGAAAAACGACATTATCCATGTGCTGAATTTTTCAACAATCTTCGGGAATCAAAGGGAATGATTGTGTCCGGGAGTAATTTCTATTTCATGGATCGGGTAAACGGGCGAATATCTTATCTGGGGGAACTGGATGTGATAAATTCGATGAACATTCCAATTAAGATATTCATTGAATTAAATTCCAGAGTTATTCCTGAAGGAAAAGGATACCCTGAACTGTTATTGGATGAACATAGCTCAAGAGAGAGCCAGGAGGGAGATTTCTGTTATGCCAAATATTTTGATGGAGAACTTGTCGACAGGGGCGGCGACTTTCAGTACAGCATGAAGCTTCCTGCAGATATTGAGATGAATCAGGAATATACGCACTTTTCCAAAAACGGATACCGTCATTGTGCATATCACCGGAGTGGAAATAATTATGTAATTGTAAGTTATCCCGAGATGCATATTTATGAACGGATCAGTACTTTTCCATATCTATTTCTGTTGTTTTTTATCCTGGGGTCCATCGTTTTGATTCTTAACGGGAAAGGACTGAGAATCAAAAGCAGAAAACTTGATTTCAGAGAAAAGATTCAGTTGACATTAATCCTTTCATTATTAGGGATTCTAATCATTATTGGAATTGGTTTAATGGTTTACAATTCGAATAAATTGCTCAATTCAGTGAAAAATAGTTTGAATGAGAAATTGCTTTCAGTAACCTCTGAGTTAAGCATCCGCATCGGTCAGGAGAATGAATTAAATGCACCGATGCTTGATTTTATGAATGAACAGCTCGTTGTCCTGTCCGATATTATCCGAGCTGATATAAATCTTTACGATGTAAATGGAAGCCTTTTTGCAACTTCAAGAAGCGAGATTTATGATCGGGGGTTGATGTCGCGACGTATTGATCCTATTGCTTTTAAGGCGATTTCGGTGGAGGATAAAACCCTGTTTCTGCATGATGAAAATCTGGGAGAAATGAATTTCTTTTCGGCCTATTCCCCCATTTACAATCAAAACAACAGATTGGTTGGCTATGTAAATGTCCCGTATTTTACTGGACATGATGATTTTGAGAAGCAAGTTTCCGATTTTATTGTGGCCTTTTCAAATTTGTATATATTGTTGATAATTATAAGTTTAGTTGTTGCATTGATTATTAGCAATAAATTAACGGCCCCTTTGTTACAGATAGAAAAATATCTTAAAGGGATAAAGCTGGGTAAGGCAAATGCAAAGATTGAGTATTCGGGGGAAGATGAGATCGGACGATTTGCCCGGGAATATAACAAAAAAGTTGATGAACTCGAAGAGAGTGCAAAATTACTCGCCCGTTCCGAACGGGAGTCAGCATGGCAGGAGATGGCACGGCAGGTAGCCCATGAAATTAATAACCCACTGACGCCCATGAAATTGAGCATACAATATCTGCAACGAATAAAAGAGCAAAATGCTGAAAATTTTGATGACTATTTCAATCGGGTTAGCAAAACATTGGTTGAACAGATTGATGCGCTATCGCTTATCGCCTCGTCCTTCTCCGATTTTGCCAAAATGCCTAAGATTAATGACCAGTTGATTGATCTGGAAGATAAATTGAAAGAGGTAATCCTGCTTTTCGAGAATGTTAATAATGTTGAAGTTTCTTTTAATGTATTGTCAGATGGACCAATAAGGGTCATGGCCGATAAGGATCAGTTGGGAAGAGCCGTTATTAACCTGGTAAAAAACGGGATACAGGCTATCCCGTGGGACCGCAAAGGGATTTTGAAAGTTCAGCTCAACAGGGACCAACACTGGGCCTATATATCGATTACAGACAATGGGGTTGGAATTCCATTTGAATTACAGGACAAATTATTTGAGCCAAGCTTTACAACCAAATCAAGTGGGATGGGGCTGGGTCTTGCAATCTCGAAAAAAATCATCGAAAATTTTAAAGGAGAGATTTGGTTTCAATCGGCACGTGATACTGAGACAACCTTTTTTATTAAGATTCCCTTGTCAGAACCATTCTTAGGCAGTCTTTAAGGGATAAATTAATTGCCCATTTCAGCAAGAAACTTAATACGGACCATTCGGATCTCTTCGGCTTCATAATCATCTCCGAATTCGGCCAGTGCCTCCTCCATCGCATCACTCTCTGCGTCTTCCCTGAAATACCGGTAAATATCCTCAACCTGATCTTCATCCATTACATCCCCGATATAATAATCAATATTGATTTTTGTTCCTGAATTTACAATAGCCTCCAATTCCGTAAGTAATTCGCCAAGGCTCATTCCTTTGGCTTCTGCGATCTCGTTAAGGGCTAATTTACGATCGATATTCTGAATAATGTAGACTTTATTTTTTGATTTGTTGGCAACAGAACGCACCACCATATCCTGAGCCCGCTCAATCCCCTTCTCGTCAACATATTGCCTGATTACCTCGACAAAAGGTTTACCATAGCGCTGAGCTTTCCCCTGACCAACGCCAATTATTCCCTGGAGTTCTTCAATGGTCGTAGGATACTGAATCGACATGTCAGAAAGTGAAGGATCTTGAAAAATTACAAATGGTGGCAATTTTTGCTTTATCGCAACTTTCTTACGTAAATCTTTTAAAATGGCAAAGAGTTCGGGATCACCTGATGCATGCCCACCTACAGGAACGTCATCACTCTCTTCTGCTGACTCATAATCATGATTCTTGACAATCATAAATGAACGGGGGTGGGAAAGGAATTCCTTGCCTGGATCGGTAAGTTTTAGAACACCATAGTTTTCAATATCCTTGTGAAGGAAACCTGCAATAATACTTTGTCTGAAAACTGCATTCCAGATCTTATCATCGTATTCATCACCTTCGCCAAAAATATCGAGGGTATTATGCGAAAATGACTTAACAGTCGCATTTTCAACTCCCAGCAAAATATTTACAAGATGCTCACCCTTGCATTGTTCCTTTACCTCAACAACAGCCTTCAGTGCCATAATGACTAAATCCTTACCCTCCATATGTTCTTTGGGGTTCAGACAGTTATCACAAAAACCGCAATTATCTGTTTCGTATTTTTCACCGAAATAGTGCAAAAGTATGGTTCGCCGGCAAAGCGACGACTCGGCAAATGCCACTGTATCCAATAAAAGTTGCTGGCCGATCTCCTGTTCAGCTACGGGTTTCCCCTGCATGAACTTCTCAAGCTTCTGAATATCCTTATAACTATAAAAGGTAATACATTTCCCCTCACCACCATCACGACCTGCCCGACCAGTTTCCTGATAATATCCCTCAAGTGATTTTGGAATATCGTAATGGATTACAAAACGAACATCGGGTTTGTCAATGCCCATTCCAAATGCAATGGTCGCCACTATAACGTCAGATTCTTCCATGAGAAATTTGTCCTGATTCGCAGAACGGGTAGCCGAATCCATCCCAGCATGGTAGGCAAGTGCCTTTATCCCATTCACCTGGAGTAATTCGGCAATCTCTTCAACCTTTTTACGACTAAGACAATAAATAATCCCAGATTTCCCGGGATTACTCTTTATCATTCTTATTATCTGATCTTTAGCTTTATTTTTAGGGCGTATTTCGTAATAAAGGTTGGGTCTGTTAAATGAAGATTTAAATACCTGAGCATTCTGCATTCCCAAATTCTTTTGGATGTCGTGTTGCACCTTAGGAGTTGCAGTTGCAGTCAGCGCCATAATGGGGGCTTGCCCAATTTCATTTACAATCGGCCTGATCCTACGGTATTCCGGTCTGAAATCATGCCCCCATTCCGAAATACAATGTGCTTCGTCGATGGCATAAAACGATATTTTGATCCCCTTTAGAAAATCGATGTTTTCGAGTTTTGTGAGCGATTCCGGTGCCACATACAAAAGTTTGGTATGTCCCCTTGAAATATCCTCCTTGACTTTCTGTATTGCTGTTTTAGTCAATGATGAATTCAGAAAATGAGCAACACCATCCTCTGTACTGAAACTTCTGATAGCATCAACCTGATTTTTCATTAATGCAATCAGGGGGGAAATTACAATTGCCGTCCCCTCCTGCATCAATGCCGGAAGTTGATAGCAAAGTGACTTTCCTCCACCAGTAGGCATCAGGACAAATGTATCATTTTTGTCTAGTATGCTGTTAATTACCTCTTCTTGTTGCCCCTTGAACCGGTCAAAGCCAAAGTACTTTTGAAGCTGGTCATTTAATGACTTTTTATCCATCATAATTTTACGTCAAAGTCTATCCTAAATCAATTAGATTTTGTCCCACTAAGTTATCAATTAAATTGCCTGGAACAAGAACTTCGTATAAAATCTTGAAAATTTAACATTGGATAGTTTTAGAATCGGTTTTGAGCTCTAAAAATGGGTCAAAGAATCGTATATTTGCCGCGTAATTTTTTATCAATCTGTTATTATATAATCTTCAATAAAAGACTCATGTCCATTAAGGGAATACTATCAGGTAAGGCAAAAAAATCAGAGAAATCTAACGAAGAGATGTCCTTTCTTGAACACCTGGAGGAGTTACGCTGGCACCTCGTTCGTATATCCGCTGCAGTAATAATTGGAGCCATAGTTGTTTTCATTAATGTGAAATTCATTATGGACCAGATACTTTTTGCACCAAAATACCCTGCTTTTATAACGAATAGGGTATTTGGATGGGTAGCTGAAAGGTTTAATTCTCCCGATCTGGCCATAAATACGCAGCCTTTTAGTATTATTAATTACGACATGGCAGGGCAGTTTTCAACCCATCTGAGTATCGCCATGATTGGAGGAATTATAATCTCTATACCTTATATATTCTGGGAATTCTGGCGTTTTATAAAACCTGCTCTCTATGAAAAAGAGCGTAAACATGCCACCGGAGCCGTTTTCTACAGTACATTGTTGTTCCTTACCGGAATTCTTTTTGGGTACTTCCTGATTGTACCGCTTTCAACTCATTTCTTTGGTTCTTATCGGGTAAGCGCAGAGGTTGTGAACCAGATCAACCTAAATTCTTATATTAGCGCAGTTACAACTATAATTTTGGGTAGCGGAGTGGTTTTTGAATTGCCTATTGTGATATATTTCCTGGCGAAGGTGGGACTGGTTAGTTCCGGATTTCTTAAAAGTTACAGAAGACATGCTTATATTCTCCTGCTGTTATTGGCTGCGATAATAACTCCTCCTGATGTTTTTAGTATGCTTTTGGTTTCAGGACCATTAATTGTCCTTTATGAGCTGGGTGTTGTACTTGCAAAAGGAATTGAAAGGAAACGTGTTGACAATGAACTTCTTGAGGCTTAAAAAATAAATATATAAATAATACAAATGAAGCTTAGAGCTGAGAATTTAGTCAAGAATTACAGGAGCAGAACTGTCGTAAAAGGGGTATCGCTTGAATTGAATCAGGGTGAAATTGTCGGTTTATTAGGTCCTAACGGAGCGGGTAAAACAACATCCTTTTATATGATTGTCGGGCTAATTAAGGCAAATGGTGGTCAAATATTTCTGGATGACCAGGATATTACCTCGTTTCCAGTATATAAAAGAGCACAGCTTGGAATCGGATACCTTGCACAGGAGGCTTCTGTATTCCGGCAAATGAGCGTCGAAGACAATATCCGGTCTATTCTGGAGATGACCACCTTTACAAAGGAATACCAGAAGGAAAAGCTTGAGTCGTTACTCGATGAGTTCGGCCTTCAGAGGGTGCGAAAAAGTACGGGTATTCAGTTATCGGGTGGCGAGCGCCGAAGAACGGAGATTGCCCGTTGTCTTGCCATTAATCCTGCTTTCATCCTGCTGGACGAACCATTTGCCGGCGTAGATCCGATCGCGGTGGAGGATATCCAGCAGATTGTATTCCGTTTGAAGGATAAGAATATTGGAATTCTAATCACTGACCATAATGTGCACGAGACGCTATCAATTACTGACCGATCCTATTTATTATATGACGGAAGGATATTAAATAGCGGATCAGCCGAGGAATTATCTGAAGACGAGGAAGTTCGCCGTTTGTATCTTGGACAAAATTTCGAATTGAGACGGCCTATTGCCAAAAAGGAGGACCTCAAGGTAAGTGACGTTGAAGAATAATTTCAGATTATTTCCCCAACCGATTTTTACAATTAAAAAAATACTATATTTGCAGCGCTAAAAAATGCGGACGTGGCGTAATTGGTAGCCGCGCCAGACTTAGGATCTGGTGCCGAGAGGCGTGGGGGTTCGAGTCCCTTCGTCCGCACAGATGACCATTAAACCGCCTTTTTCCTTTAATGGAAAGAAGGCGGTTTTTTAGTTTAAACAGAAGGGAAGCCCTAACCTCTGTCAAAGTTATTTAGGATCATAAAGGAATAAAGTATGAAAATTTCGAAAAGTAGTATTGATGATTTGAATGTCATTGTTCGGATTGCTATTGAAAAGCAGGACTACGAACCAGCGGTAAATGAAACACTAAAGGATTATCGTAAAAAGGCCAATATGCCTGGTTTCCGCAAGGGAATGGTTCCAGCAGGGCTGATTAAAAAAATGTACGGAAAGGCAGCAGTGGCTGATGAAGTGAATAAATTACTTAGCCGCGAGCTCACAAAATATATCGCTGACCAGAATCTTAATATACTTGGAGAACCATTGCCTTCCCTGACTGAACAGGCTATGATTGATTTTGAGAGTGGCGCTGAAATGGAATTTGCCTTTGATCTTGGCCTAAGTCCGGAAATAAATGTTGATTTTGATTCAATTGGAAAGTTGCCATATTATCAAATCGATGTGGACGATCAGTTAATCGATAATCAGATCCAGGGTTATACCAATCGCTTTGGAGAAAATGTTGTTGCAGAGGCTGTTGGGGAGAAAGAGACTACAAACGGAGATTTTGTCCAGCTGGATGAATCAGGAAATATTTTGGAGGGTGGTATTTCATCCTTTGGTGTTCAAATGTCTGTTCAACTCATTAAGGACGAGGCTGTCAAAAATCTCTTTATTGGGGCCAAGGTTGGTGATGTTCTGAAATTTAATCCTAAGTTGGCATTGGAGAATGATCATGAAGTGGCCCATTTGTTGAAAATTAAGGATGACGAGATTGATGGGGTAAACAGCGATTTTAATTTTACGGTAAACACAATCAATACATTTGAGGCTGCGGAATTGGATGAGTCGCTGTTCAAAAAGATTTATGGTGAAGAAACCGAAGTCACTACCCTGGAAGATTTGAAGGAAAAGGTCCGTGCAGAACTTGAAGCTAACCTGGTCTATTCAAGTGATTACCGCTTCTCAATTGATGCCAGGGAGGTGTTCACGAAGGCAATTTCAATGAAACTGCCGGAAGAATTTCTGAAAAGATGGTTGGTTGAGACTAACGAAAAAGTTACTGCTGAGCAAATCGAAGAAGAATTTGACCATTTTAAAGCTGATTTTGAATGGACACTTATAAAGACTAAGCTGGTTAAGGAGAATGAAATAAGGATTGAAGAATCTGATATTACTTCCATGGCCCGCGAAATGGCCCGGATGCAGTTCCAGCAATACGGTATGTCGAATGTTCCTGATGAATACCTCGACAATTATGCCAACTCAATTCTTCAGAATAAGGAGCAGAAACAGAAGATGGCGGAGAAGAAAGTAGAAGATAAAGTTCTTGAACTTATTAAGGAAAAGTCAGGAATTGATTTAAAGAAGGTTACACAAAAAGAGTTTGACGATTTGTTTGAAAAATAACCAGAGGCTCAAAGTAATCGGTGTATTTTTATAACTTTGTAGGGCAATTTGTTTCTGAGTACCCCAGGGTAATCAGTTAAACAAATTGGTACTACAAAGTTTTTATTTTTTAAAATAGTATAAATATGAATAGGGAAAGTGATGAATTCCGCAAATATGCGACGAAGCATTTGGGTATCAGCAGCCTGAATCTATACAAATACGAATCAATCTATGCAAATGCTTATATCTCCCCGACAATCATCGAGGAAAGACAATTAAACGTTGCCCAGATGGATGTTTTCTCCCGTTTGATGATGGACCGGATCATCTTTTTGGGTATAGCCATCGATGATTATGTGGCTAATATAATACAGGCTCAATTGCTCTTTCTTGAATCATCAGATCCGGGGAAAGATATTCAGATTTATTTTAACTCACCAGGGGGGTCTGTTCATGCGGGTTTGGGTATTTATGACACCATGCAGTATATCAACTGCGACGTTGCTACTATCTGCACCGGAATGGCTGCCTCAATGGCTGCAGTTCTGATGACTGCCGGAACAACAGGTAAACGGTCGGCACTGAAGCATTCAAGAATCATGATCCATCAGCCAATGGGTGGGGCTCAAGGTCAGGCTAGTGACATACAGATTGTTGCACGTGAAATTGAAAAATTAAAGAAGGAATTGTATCAGATTATTGCAACCCACTCGGGGCAGACAATAGAGAAGGTTGAGCAGGATTCTGACCGCGATTACTGGATGACCTCGGAGGAGGCAAAAGAATACGGAATGATTGATGATATTCTCATTCGCGTAAAGAAATAAATCCGGGATAATTTTCCGGATAGGAAACTTTTAAATAGTAGCATGAAAAAAATGGATAAGTGTTCGTTTTGTGGCAGAGATAAGAAAGATGTTCGGATTCTTATTGCCGGTATGGAGGGTCACATTTGTGAAAACTGTATCGAGCAGGCTCATGCCATAATCGACGAGGAATTTAAAAAGAATAAAGGATTTGATCTTACAGCGGTTGAATTGAAAAAACCAAAGGAGATCAAGGATTTTCTAGACCAGTATGTGATTGGACAGGATGATGCCAAAAAGGTGTTGGCAGTTGCTGTTTACAACCATTACAAAAGGTTGAATCAGCACGCAGATGATGAAGGTACTGAAATTGAGAAATCAAATATTATACTTGTAGGTCCGACAGGTACAGGTAAAACATTGCTGGCCAAGACAATCGCAAAAATGTTACATGTACCGTTTACCATTGTTGACGCAACAGTTTTAACAGAAGCCGGATACGTAGGAGAAGATATTGAGAGTTTGCTGACTCGTTTGTTACAGGTCGCAGATTATAATGTACTGGCAGCAGAACGGGGAATTGTTTTTATCGATGAGATTGATAAAATTGCCCGCAAGGGGGATAATCCTTCCATTACCCGGGATGTTTCAGGTGAAGGAGTTCAGCAAGGTTTGCTTAAACTGCTTGAAGGTTCAGTTGTAAATGTTCCGCCTCAGGGGGGAAGGAAACATCCTGAGCAAAAGATGATCCCTGTGGATACAAAGAATATTCTATTTATTTGTGGTGGTGCATTTGAAGGGATAGAGCGTAAGATCGGTTTACGGCTAAATACAAAGGTGGTTGGTTACAAAGCGAGCCTTGAAAACGGCCAGGTTGACCGAAATAATCTTCTGCAATATGTCTCTCCTCAGGATCTCCGTTCATTTGGACTAATTCCTGAGATTGTAGGCCGTCTGCCTGTTCTGACCTATCTCGAACCACTGGAGCGGGAAGCATTACGAAGAATCCTTACTGAACCAAAAAACTCCATTATCAAGCAATATCAGAAATTGTTTAAGATGGATGGCATTAAAATCATCTTTCCTGAGGAGACGCTTTATCTTATCGTTGATAAAGCGATCGAGTTTAAACTTGGGGCCCGCGGACTTCGTGCTATCTGTGAGACTGTAATTATGGATGTAATGTTTGAAATGCCTTCCGGATCAAATACAGAGGTTGTGATCACCCCTGAATTTGCGATGGAAAAGATCGATAAGTTAAGCGCAATCAGACTGCAAGCAGGCTAATTCGGAACTACTTGTTAAAAAGGGAAAGGTCGTGTTGCAAAAGCAAAACGACCTTTCCCTTTTTAGATAATCGGATTATTCCGGTACTTTATAGACAATCGAATTTATTGTCATTCCGGCACCAACAGAAGTAAGAATAATAATGTTCCCATTGGAAATCTGATGATCCTCCATTTTGTCTTTGAGAACCAGATCTAAAAGGGTCGGCACTGTGGCAGTCGAGGAATTTCCAAAACGTTGAATCGTCATTGGCATTATCGCTTTATCATATTCTTTTTTGCCATAAAGTTTGAAAACCCGGCTCAGTATAGCCTCATCCATTTTCTCATTAGCCTGATGAATTAATACTTTGCTAACATCATCGAGTGTCAGATTCGCTTTATCGAGGCTGTCTTTCACAACCCCTGGAACAGTGCTTAGCGCATAAACATAAACTTTAGACCCCAGCATCTTGAGATACTGATGATCCTTAGGGATACTTAGATTTACCGAAAATCCCATATTTAGCATATTGTGATCATGGTCTGACCGGCTGGAATGTGATAATATTCCAACAGGAACATCGCTTTCTACTCCTTCAACGATAGCCGCCCCTGCTCCATCAGAAAATATCATCTTGTCACGATCATAGGGATCCGCAACCCTCGACAATACATCAGCACCAATAACTAACCCACGTTTAAACATTCCGCTCTTTATGTAGGCATCAGCAATAATCATCGCTGTGGTCCATCCCGGGCAGCCAGAAATTACATCATTGGTCAATATGGCATGATTATTAATCCCAAGTTTTGTTTTTACACGGTTGGCTAAGGCAGGACAATTATCAGGTTGAACAAGGCCATTGATCATATCCCCAAAGTTATGAGCAACCAGAATAAAATCAAAAGTCTCGGGATCAATTCCTGAAGTTTCGATCGCATCACGTGCGGCAAGTGTTGCAAGATCACTGGTTACCTGATCATCATCTGCATAACGGCGCTCCTCAATATTTGTAATTTCAAAAAATTTGCGAATGATTTCTGAATTGGGTGTTTCAAATTTTTTATTTGTTGCCGGATCATAAAATTCAGCATTCAGAAAAAAATCATTGGCAATCACTCTGGTCGGCACGAAAGATCCTGTACCGACAATAACGGTATAAATTTTTTTATTCATATTCATTATTTACTTTTCGTAAGCGTTTCATTAATAATCTGTTCCAGTTTAAATTCAGAGCCGTCCCATACCCCATAGGTGCATACTTTAAACCAATCACCAAGGATGATTATTTTGCTGCGCTCGTTTAATTGGTAATTTAGTGCAATATGTCTGTGCCCTACAACAAAATAGTCAAAATGTTCCTTCTCCAGTTTCTTTTTTGCAAAAATAAGCTGATGTTCACGCTCCTCTCCTAAAAACCCAGGACCGTCAATTCCGCGACCTAACCTGCTGCTCTTTGACCAACTAAACGCCAGTCTAAAAGATAAATCAGGATGTATCTTAGCGAATGCCCATTGTGCAAATTTATTGTGAAAAAGCTTTGTTAACAACTGATATTTTTTATCTGTTTTACCCAGATCATCACCGTGGGCGAGGAAGAATTTTTTTCCGAACAATACTGTCTCAAAGGGCTCGTGATGGATGATCATCCCCGTTTCGCGGGGCAAATAGTCAAAAACCCACACATCATGGTTTCCGGTGAAAAAGTGAACAGGAATCCCACTGTCACAGATCTCTGCAATTGCGCCCAGTACACGCACAAAACCCTGCGGTGCAACCTTACGGTATTCAAACCAGAAATCGAAAATATCCCCAAGGAGAAAAATAATTGCAGCATCTTTTTTAACCTGGTGTAACCAGCTTACAAAAATCAGCTCTCGTTCGCGGCTATGCTTTAGTGCTGCAGCCCCAAGATGAACATCAGAAGCGAAATATATTTTTTTGGTTTGGTCCAAAATGAATTATCAGGTGTATGAA
>Ga0118677_10006527_pt1 | contig 19684 bp, 15 predicted proteins | sample AliMusrvi5mmetaG_FD_86154 | JGI IMG/M metagenome (GOLD analysis project Ga0118677, IMG submission 86154)
GCACCAGCTTGAAGGCGGCCCGTTCGCGGTAGTGCATGGCCCGACGCAGCCGGTTGTTTTCCGACTCCAGGTCGCGCAACATCTGGTTGGTGGCCAACAAATCCTTATTGCTGACCGCAAGTTGTTTGTTCTCTGCCTCCAACTCCTGCAACGTCTTGAGCCCCTGGCGAACGGCGGTGATCTTGCGCTCGAGATCGGACCCCGATTTCAAAAACGGGGCGACGGCTCCCAGGAACGAGGTCTGCACCCGTTGCGTGCCCGCCGGCCCGAGGGCGAAAAGCCCTCCCGCCGCGAGAATAAATACTGCAAGTGCAAAAATGGTGAACCGCCTCATGGCAACCTTTGGCCTGTGAAAGAATAACTTCTCTTTGGACCTTTGTTATACCGGCTTGAACCTCGGGGGCCTTTACTGTTTGAAATCGCATCCCGCGCTCCCAAAACGCGCGCGCCGCCCAGAGCAAAGCCGCTCGATTAAGCGCGATAGGTGCGGTCTGCCGCGGCTACCTGCCGGAGAAACTCGATTTCTTGCAGAGCGCGACCGGTCCCTTCGGCCACCGCACTCAACGGATCCTCCGCCACATGCACGGGGAGGCCGGTCTCTTCGGAGAGCAGTTTGTCAAGCCCCCGCAGGAGCGCTCCGCCGCCCGCCAGCACCATGCCGCGGTCAACCAGATCCGCCGAAAGCTCCGGAGGGCAACGTTCCAAGGTGACACGCACGCTCTCAACAATCGTCGAGATCGGCTCCAGCAACGCTTCGCGCACTTCCTGCGAAGTGATGGTGAGGGTCTTGGGCAGACCGGCAACCAAGTCGCGCCCCTTGACTTCCATCACGGTCTCCTTCTCCATCGGGTAAGCCGATCCGATTTTGATCTTGATCTCTTCCGCCGTGCGCTCGCCGATCATCAGGTTGTAGGCGCGCTTCATGTATTGCATGATCGCCTCGTCAAGCTCGTCGCCTGCCACCCGCACGCTGCGGCTGAAAACGATGCCAGCGAGCGAAATCAACGCCACCTCCGTGGTGCCGCCGCCGATGTCCACGATCATGTTCCCGGCGGCTTCCTGAACCGGCAGGCCGCACCCGATCGCCGCCGCCATCGGCTCTTCGATCAAAAACACCTCACGCGCGCCTGCGCGGAGTGCGGATTCCTTCACGGCGCGTTTTTCCACCTCCGTAATGCCCGAGGGAACCGCGATGACAACGCGAGGCCGGGGCCGGAAGAAGGTTCTGCGCCCATGCGCCTTTCGAATGAAGTGCCGCAGCATCGCCTCGGTCACTTCAAAGTCCGCGATGACGCCGTCCTTGAGGGGGCGCACCGCCACAATATTTGCCGGCGTGCGTCCAAGCATCCGCTTGGCTTCGTCGCCTACCGAGAGCACCTTGTTGGTGCCCGCCTGGACCGCCACCACAGACGGTTCACGGAGCACGATGCCGTGGTCGCGCACATAAACAAGGGTGTTGGCCGTCCCGAGATCGATCCCGATGTCATTCGAGAACAACCCAAAAAAATCGCTAAACATTTAAAAAATCCTCTTTGAAATTGTTGAAATTGGTTTGGAAAATTTGGAGCGCGCGCCTCAGTTGAAATCTCTTCGCCCGTCTTGACTCGCACCCGCCTCTTATTGGAGCACCCTGTTTCTAGGGAATGGGGGCTCCCATCGTCAAGGCAAACTCAGAGCTTGTGAAGAAAAGTCGCGCGCTTCCGGTCTTTTTTCATCCTCTCCCAGAACGGGATGCGACTTTTCCGGAAGAAGGCAGGCAGACGCCCGCACGGGATATAACACTGTGATAAATAACCGTTGTCTCATGATTTGCAGGATACATGCCATCTGCCAGCGGGTTTGCAACTCAAATACGACATTTTTGTTATCGGAACCTTCCCAATCCCGCCCTTCCCTCGCCGCCCCCAAAAAACCGATGCACTCCACTCCCTCTTTTTTTTCTTTTCCCGTGTTGCCAACGCATCTGCACCTGTTATTGAAAAAGATCCTATGCCAGAATTCGTTGAATTTGAATTGGACGGTAAACGCGTGCAACTTCCCATCGTCGTGGGGACGGCTGGAGAACGCGCGATCGATATTTCCACATTGCGCGACCAGACCGGTTATATCACCTTGGACGCGGGTTACGGGAACACCGGTTCGTGCGAAAGTGACATCACCTTCATCGATGGCGAAAACGGGATCCTGCGTTACCGGGGCATCCCGATCGAAGAGCTCGCGGAAAAATCGTCCTTTGTAGAAACCGCCTTCCTCCTCATGCACGGGCATCTGCCGACGCTGCCGGAACTCACGCAATTCTCGAAGCTCTTGACCGAGAATGAGTTGATCCACGAGGACATGAAATACCATTTCGAGGGGTTCCCGTCCAACGCCCACCCGATGGCGATCCTCTCCTCGATGATCAACGCCTCGGGCTGCTTCCAGCCGGGCGTGCTCGCCACGCACAACCGCAAGACCTTCGACGTTTATGCGGCCCGCCTTCTTTCGCAGGTGCGCACCATCGCCGCCTTTGCCTACCGCAAATCGCGCGGGCTCCCCGCCATCTATCCCAAGCCGATTTACAAATACTCGGCCAATTTCCTGCACATGATGTTCTCGGAGCCCTACAGCGATTACGAGTTGAAACCGGAGGTGGTGCGCGCTCTCGACCTCATTTTCCTGCTCCACGCCGATCACGAGCAAAACTGCTCGACCTCCACCGTGCGCATGGTCGCCTCCAGCCGCGCCAGCCTCTTTGCGAGCACCGCCGCAGGGGTCTGCGCACTCTGGGGCCCGCTCCACGGAGGCGCAAACCAAGCCGTGCTCGAGATGCTCGGAAAAATCCACGAGGACGGGGACGACGGCTCGGAGTTCATCGTCGCCGCCAAGGATAAAAAGAGCAAAGCCCGCCTGATGGGCTTCGGCCACCGCGTTTACAAAAACTACGACCCGCGCGCGCGGATCATCAAACAGCGGTGTGACGAGCTTCTCAAGGTGCTCAATATCGAAGACCCGCTCCTGGACATCGCCCGCAACCTTGAACAGGCGGCGCTCACCGACGATTATTTCATCGAGCGCAAACTCTACCCGAACGTGGATTTTTACAGCGGCATCATCATGCGCGCCATCGGCATCCCCCTTGAGATGTTCACCGTCATCTTCGCCATCGGGCGGATGCCCGGCTGGATTGCCAATTACCGGGAGGCCATCGAAGACCGCAACGCCCGCATTTCCCGCCCGCGACAGGTTTACCAGGGCACACCGCTCCAGCATTACGTCCCGATCCAGGACCGGTAACAAAACGCTCTCGGCAATAACGCGAGAGAAAACGGCGGAACCCGATTCGCCCCGAGGGGGGTGGATCGATGCCCCTGTATGCCGGTGAGGGGCGTTCCAGAGGGAAGACTTTTCAAAAAAATCGCGGCATCTTCTAAGAAACCGGTGCATGCTGCGTTGAACTATTGAAGCTTCATGTCAACCAGCGCCTTGAGTTGGATCGAACCGATCCTGGAGCGTTTTGAACGCCCCTTGATCCAGTATGCTGCGAGCATCGCCGGAAACGGCGAGGCCGCGCGGGATGTTGTCCAGGACACCTTCCTGCGGCTCGCCCAGCATGGTCCGATCGAGCCCGAGCGGCTGGCGGCATGGCTCTACACTGTTTGCCGCAACCGCGCCATCGACATCCGGCGCAAAGAAAACCGCATCATCGCCATGAACGACGAGCACCAGGAGCTGACAAGCCACGAGCCCACCCCGGCGGCCCGGCTCGAGGCCAAGGAAAACAAGGCCTGCCTGAGCCGCCTGCTTGCGCGCCTGCCGGAAAACCAGCGCGAAGTCCTCCGGCTGCGCTTCCAGTGCGACCTGAGCTACCGGGAGATCAGCGCCATCACCCAGCTCGGCGAAGGCAACGTCGGCTTCCTCATCCACACCGGCATCAAGACTTTGCGCCAACTTTGGCCCCACCTTCTGGAGGTAACGAAATGAATCTCGACGACCCCAAACTCACCGCCTACGCCCTCGGCGAATTCACCGGGGAGGAACGCCAGGCCATCGAAGCCGCCCTGCGCGACGATCCCGAAGCGCGGGCTTTCGTGGAAGAAACCGCTTCCTTTTCCCAGCTCCTGTGCGAGGAATTCCACGCCGAAACGCCGCAGGCAAGCCTCGCCCCAGCCCAACGCTCTGAAGTGTTCGAACAGGCCCGCAACGCGGGAAGGACCGTCTCTTTCAACCGCTCCCTTTTTATGGGGTGGGCCTTGCGGATTGCAGCCCTCGCCGTGCTGGGGGCGGCTATCGTCCAACTCTTCGCGCCGTCCCACCGGCGGAAACCAGGCCAACCGCCGCAAGACGCCCTCGCGCTGCTCCCCGCTGAAGAGAGCAATGCCGTCGCCCTTGCACCTGCCAAAGAGCAAAACACCCTTGCCCTGGCAGCCACCGATGAATCGCTCAAGCAGATCGCCCCATTAGCCGCCGCGCCGAAACCCGCCGAATTGGCCGGATACGACGCGGATGGAACGGCAACAATTTCGCTTTCCACCTCCAATCAACTCCTCGCCGCAAACGCCGAGAAAAAAAGCGTGGGCAGTGATTTTAGTCGTCAGGATCTTGCGAAAAGCGATGCGATGGCCGTCGTTGCGGGTAATTCCGCGGATGGCAGCCCTCTTCAGAAACCGATGGGAGGCGCTTTCCAATCCGTCCCCTCCTCCACCGCATCCGTCTCGACCAGCCAGACCAACGCCTTCCAATCCAATGCCGGTCAGACGGGCGTGCTCCAGGATAATATCGCCCAAAACGGTGTTCTCCAGTCCAACAACTCGCTCAACCTTACAGCGAATCAAAGCAACACGGTCGTTTGGCGGCTGCAACAGCAGAACTTCGCCAATAACGACACATTGAATCTGACGACCCGGAGTGAAAACGGTGCCGTTGCCGCATCGCCAGCGCCCTCGGTGAACGGGCCAGCCGACGGAAAGGAACTGAGCCGGGCGCGCTCCCTGCATCCTGTCGTCACCAAGAGCCAGACACAATACGCGTATGCGGATCAGGCTGCCTCCAACAGGATCGGCGACAGCAAAGACTCTGCCACGAAGTCCGCCGATAAAAGTGCGGAGGGCAAGCTGGCCGAAGCCGCGCCCGCGCCAGCCTTGAAGAAGACTGCCGGCACGGAGACGGAGAGCCAGAAGATGGAAACGGCTTCCCACACACTCGCCGGCTCCAACACCTACACGGGGACGACGACGGTGAGCGGGGGCGCACTGGCCCTGCGCGGTGGCATGGGCGACATTGCCAACGAAAAGCTGGATGCAGACGTCAGAACCGCCCAGACCTCTCCCCTGCCCGGAGCCTCCAGCACCCCCTCTGACCCCTCCGCCACCTCCGCCCCAGGCTCACCCAGCGCACCAGCCGCAGCAACCATCTTGGCGAAAGCCGCGCCCAGCAAGGGGAACGCTCTCGCAGGGAGCGGGAAAAAACAAGGCAAGGGCACGGGCGCGAGGCGGGAGTTCGCGAGTGACGCGGTAGTTGCCAAGGCAAAAGCCCCAACAGAGGACAAACCCGCGGCAACGGAACAAAAATTTGTCACCATCACCCAGAGTGCTGATGGCACTGCGGGCGTTAAATCCCCCGGACGCGTGGCATGGTCTTCAGACCTCACGCTCACTCAAGCCATTGCAGGCGCTGGCGGGTTGGGTTGGCGGGAGCCGAGGGAGATTGTCATCCTCCGTGGCGACACAAAGATTGTGGCACACCCGCCGTTGATTCAGAAGGGCGCTGAACCTGATCCCAAGCTGCAGCCGGGGGACATCATCAAGCTGCCTTGATTTGATGCTCACCGTTCAACCCCCACCCCGCTATTCGCGGAGCCACCGGGCCACGTCTCGCGCGGCGTAGGTGATGATGAGGTCCGCGCCGGCGCGCTTGAAGGCGCACATGACCTCCATGGTGGTCGCCCGTTCGTCCAGCCAGCCGTTGGCGGCGGCGGCCTTGACCATCGCGTATTCGCCGCTCACGTGATAGACGGCCGTCGGCATTTCAAAGCGTTCCTTGACCCGCCAGAGGATGTCGAGATAGGCGAGTCCCGGCTTGACCATCACCATGTCGGCGGATTCCTCAATGTCCAGTGCCACTTCGCGCAGCGCTTCGAGGGCGTTGGCCGGGTCCATCTGGTAGCTGCGCCGGTCTCCCGCCTGCGGGGCGCTGTCGGCGGCATCACGGAACGGCCCGTAAAAAGCGGAGGCGAATTTTGCGGCGTAACTGAGAATGGCGGTGTTCTCATACCCGGCGTCATCCAGCGCCTCGCGGATGGCGGCCACGCGCCCATCCATCATGTCGCTCGGCGCCACCACGTCCGCCCCGGCGGCGGCGTGGGAGACGGCGGCGCGCGCCAGGAGTTCCAGGGATTCGTCGTTGAGGACATGAACGTGGTCGCCTTCAAAATGCGCGATCCCGCAATGCCCGTGGCTCATGTATTCGCAAAGGCAGACATCGGTGATGACGAGCATCTGCGGCACGGTCGCCTTGATCGCCCGCACCGCTTGTTGCACGATCCCGTTTTCAGCATACGCCTGCCCCGCCCGTTCGTCTTTGTCCACGGGGATGCCGAAGAGCAGCACGGCGTGGATTCCCTCCCGCCAGGCCGCAGCCGCTTCCTGTGCCGCCTCCTCCACGGTGAGTTGGAAGACACCGGGCATGGACGCCACGGGCGTGCGCGAGGTGATCCGTTCACTGACAAAAAGCGGGTAGATCAAATCACACACCGCGACACGGGTTTCGCGCACCAGATTGCGCAGGACGGGAGATACCCTCAGGCGGCGGGGACGACGGGTTGACATGGGCAAAATGTAACGCCACACCGGTTCATTAGGCAAGCCGACAGAATGCGCCAGACGGTCTGCGGACTTCCCCACTCTTCCTGATTTCCTGATGATTTACGGCTTGGAGCCTCCTATTTGCTGCGGAAAATCAACGTCTTCAGCCGCTCGTTTTCCGGTATGAAAGCCTCGAAATACTCGATCATTTCCGGGAGTTTCATCAGGAGGAAAGGGTCCATGTAGGATGCGCTGTTCTTGGTATAGACGATGTCATCGGCGATGAAAACGGAGGAATGGATGACCGTTCCGTCTTGCCGGGCCAGCATGATAATATCCCCGAAGCGCGGGTCGGAAAGAACGGGGTAATAGTCTTTTTGTATCTTCTCCCGGATTACGCCCGCGTTGGTAAAGGACGGATCGGGAGTATCCCGGAAAAAATTCATGGCCGTCCAGTGGCAGTCTTTCCGCAAATCCGTGGGATTTGTCGATGGAAACGGATAGGTATAGAGCGACTCCGTCGGCAGGGGCGGCAGGAGATGGACGACGCCGATCCGCGCTCCCCCGGGAACTTTGGCAAGCGATTCGAGCATCGGCTTCACGTCTTTACCCCAAGATGCCTTTGCCCAGTAATTCATGAGCGAGTGGACATCCGAATCCGGCATGACGTGCAATTTCAGCAGCAAGGTTTCCCTCCGGGCGAGGGTCTTGAGCAAACAGACTTTCTGCTCGTAAGTCTCCAAGGTATCGAGGATCAGGGGGGCATCGCAAAAAAAGATGAGTCGCCCGTGTGGGAACGAGAGGCGCTTGATCAAAGCCACCGTCTCGGCGGGAAGACCGCTTTCATCGAAAATGGTGTTGAAACGCTCTGTGGGAAAGGAGTAGCGGATTTGCGAGATTAGATTGTCCGGATTATTCGCCAGAATGCCGTAGATGCGTTTCCGCGCCTGGGGGGAGAGCGAGAGAATCAGCTCCTTGGACGGTGCAAGCACCGTTTTATCGCCCGCTTGCTCCCATTTGGATTGATCAAGCAACTGCGCCTGCTGCTCGGAGCTTAAATCCGCTGATCTGAACATGGCGCTGAGTTGTTCGGTTGAGCAACCAATAAAATACCAACGCCGGTCCGCAGTCTGGAGCAACCGCGTGGAAAGATATTCCTCCGGCGGTTGGATGGAGATGGGCATGCTTTCCATGACTCCCCACGGCCCATCTTTCAACACCGTTACGCGGTCAGGTACGGCGGTTGTTTGTTCTGCGGTCCTTGTCAAAAGCTTGGGCGCCCAATGTCGGCCCCAAAGAAAGCCGATCCCCAACGAGACAGAAATGACGGCGCCAACAAGAAAAACCCACGGGATTTTTCGCATGACATTCCTCGAAATGGAGACTTCGAGGATTGCTGTTTCGTTGGAGCTGATTTTGAGCACGCTGCAAAAAATAGAACTCCGCAAAAAAAATCAAGCCCCTTGGCGCCAAATTTCCCGACTTCTCAGGCGGATGATAAGAACCGGACAAAAATGGTTTATTCCCGGACCGGCCCTGGCTCCGCCAATATCGCCTCTGCCGCACGGATGCTTGCTCCGCCGCTGCCGAGCCCAGCGATGACCTGCCGGAACTCCGCCGTCTGCGCGGCCCGTTTCTCGGGATTATTGAGTATCGAAAGCAACTCGTCGGCGAGGGCCACCGGCTCGGCGGCGTCCTGGAGGAATTCACGGATGATCTCGCGGCCAGCGAGGATGTTCGCCATCCCGAGGAACGGCACCCGCACGAGGCGTTTGCCGATGAACCACGTCACGGGCGCAACCTTATAGACCAGCACGAAGGGCAGCTCAAAAAAGGTCGCTTCCAACGTGGCCGTGCCGGACGCCACCATCCCCACGGCCGCCCGGTTCATCAGCTCCTGCGAACCACCGAGTCGCACCTCGACCTCGCTCCCGGCAGCCATCGCGCGCATGGTCACCGCCAGTGTCTCGGAGGCCGCCGCCGCTTCAAATCGCAGTTCCGGACGCGCCTTGCGCATCTCGCGCGCGGTCTCCAGCATCACCGGGAAAATCCGCGAAACCTCTTTGTTGCGGCTTCCGGGGAACAACCCGACGAGCGTCTCCTCGCGCAGCGCGCCGGTCTTCCTGGCGGCGAGCGAGTCGAGCATGGGATGGCCCACAAACACGGTTTTCAGGCCGGATTTTTCATAAAGCTCTTTTTCAAACGGGAAGATGCAGAGCATCAGATCCAGCGTGCGCGCCATCTGCGGGATGCGACCCCGGTTCCACGCCCAGACCTGCGGGCTGATGTAGTAGATGACGCGCAGGAAAGGCTGCCGCCGCTTGAGCGCCTTGGCCATGCGCAGGTTGAAGCCGGGATAGTCGATCAGGACCACGGCGTCCGGCTTGCGTTCGGCGATCTCCGCGAGCATCGCATCAAACTGCCGCCGGAAGTAGCCGTATTTTTTTAGCACATCCCACAAGCCCACCACCGCTTCCCCGCTCCAGTCCAGGATGGCCGGGGCAAGAGCGCGCATCTGCGGCCCGCCAGCGCCATAAAACTCCATGCCGCCACCGCCGCGTGCTCCCGCCAGCCCGACAAGCGCGCGCATCAACTCCGCGCCGCGCGCATCGCCGCTCGCCTCGCCCGCTATCAGGTAGAGTTTCATGAGGGATAATCCGCAGATTTCCGCAGATTATTGGATATGGCTCGCCTCGATCTGCTTGGTGATCTGGATGGCCAGTTCCAGCGCCGCCGCGCCTTCGTAGCCGGAGACTTTGGGCGTGGCGCCGGCCCGCGCGCATTCCACGAATGCGGCGAGCTCGCGCTTGAGCGGCTCGTCTTTTTCGATCTCCACGGTCTCGCGGATGATCTGCCCGCCGTTGAGCCGGTGGATTTCCCCGGTCTGGTTCTGGTAATCGAGCGAGAGATAGGCGTCGTTTTGGAACACGCGGATCTTGCGCATCTTCTCCGGGCTGATCCGGCTGACGGTGAGGTTCGCCACGCAGCCGTTTTCAAACCGGATGCGCGCGTTGGCGATGTCCTCCCCCCGGCTCAGGACGGGGATGCCGACGGCATCGACATACTTGACGGGCGAGCGCACCAGGTGCAGCACGATTTCCAGATCGTGGATCATCAAATCCAGCACCACGCCGATATCGATGCTGCGGCCCGGATAGGGCGAGAGCCGGTGGGATTCGATGAACTGCGGGTGGGAGAGCCGCGCTTCGAGGGCGCCCAGCACCGGGTTGAAGCGTTCGATGTGGCCGACTTGCAGGACGAGCCCCGCGCGCTGCGCCATGTCCGCGAGTTCCTTGGCGTCCCGTGTGTTTTCGGTGATCGGCTTTTCCACCAAACAATGTTTCCCCTGCTCCAGCAGATACTTGGCGATGGGGAAATGCGTGGGCGTGGGCGTGGCGATCGTCGCCGCATCCACCAGCGCGGCAAACTCCTCCAGCGAGCTCACGGCGCGCACACCGAGCCGCCCGCCGATCTCCGCCGCCGTGGCCGGGTCCGCATCATAAATCGCCGCGAACTCCACGTCCGGGAGTTCCGACATGACGCGTGCGTGGTTTTTACCGATGGACCCTGTGCCGACAACTCCGACTCTGAATTTTTGCATAACGAATAGTGGAGCCGATTATCCAGAAGCAGAGACGGCAGGGAAGAAAGAAAATCCGGGGATTTGGAAAGGCGGCGTGATTCAATGTGGGGCAAAGAGGAGTCCTCGCCTTTGAGCGCCGAAGGCGCGTCCGCATACATGGCATAACTGGCATAAGACGTAATCCTGTCGCAATTTCCAAGCGTGCCCTTCTTTTGGCGAGCCTCTACGCCCGGCGTTCTTTGGCCGAAGCGATGATGTCCGCGATGACTTCCGCGCGTGGCTTGGCACCGAGGGCGCCCTTGCCGTGCAAGCGCACACTGACGGCCCCGGCTTCCAGGTCGCGATGGCCCACCACGAGCATGGTGTGAACCTTTGACTGTTCGGCGTGGAGCACCTTGCCCTTGATGTTGTTGCTGCTGGCGTCGATCTCGGCGCGGATGCCCGCGGCGCGCAGTTCGGCCTGGATGCCGCGCGCGTATTCCACTAGCGGCTCTTCGTCGCCGATGGGGAGCACGCGCACCTGGATGGGCGCGAGCCAGAGCGGGAAATTCCCGGCGTAGTGTTCGATGAGGAAGCCGATGAAGCGCTCATGGGTGCCGAGCGGGGCGCGGTGGATGCAGAGCGGCGTCTTCTCGGTGTTGTCGCGGTCCTTATAGACGAGCCCGAAACGGGAGGGGACGGCGAAATCGACCTGGTTGGTGGCGATGGTGAACTCGCGGCCGATGGCGCTCCAGACCTGCACGTCGATCTTCGGCCCGTAGAACGCCGCTTCGTTGGGGACTTCCACGAAGTTGATGCCGCTGCGAATAAGGACGTTGCGCACCATGTCCTCGGTCTTCTTCCAAAGCTCGGGGGCGTCCACGAACTTCTGGCCGAGCTTGGCCGGGTCGTGCGTGGAGAAGCGCATGAGGTATTTGTCGATGCCGAAAATCTTGAAGTATTTGAGATACATCTCGTTCACGGCGTTGAACTCGCTCTCGAACTGCTCCTCCGTGCAGTAGATGTGGGCGTCGTTCATCTGCATGCTGCGCACGCGCATGAGCCCGAAAAGCTCGCCCGATTGCTCGTAGCGGTAGCAGGTGCCGTATTCGGCGAGGCGCAACGGGAGATCGCGGTAACTGCGCGGCACGGCACCAAAAATCTTGTGGTGGTGCGGGCAGTTCATCGCTTTGAGGTAGTAGCGATTACCGGCGTTCAGGGCGTCTATCTTCTTTTCGAGCGCATCAATTTCCTTAGCCAGTTCCTCGCCGCGTCCAGTCAAAGGTCGATCAGGATTTGCTAGTGTATGTTCACGGAGCTGATCATGAAGCTGAGTATATGCGTTCCGAAGTTCCTGATCTTGCGTTGCGGCAGCGCCGTCGAGTGACAGTTGCATCGGCGGGAACATGCTCTCCGCGTAATACGGCAGGTGGCCGCTGGTGAGGTACATGTTCTCGCGGGCGAGGTGCGGGGTGCGCACCCGGTCATACCCGGCGGCGAACTCCGTCTCTTTTGCCAGCGCTTCGAGTTCTTCGATCAAGACCGTGCCGTTGGGCATCCAGAGCGGGAGGCCGGGGCCCACGTCGTCGTCGAAGCAGAAAAGCTCCATTTCTTTGCCGAGCTTGCGGTGGTCGCGCTTCTTGGCCTCTTCGAGCATCGTGAAGTAGGCCTCCATCTCGGTCTTGTTCTTGAAGGCCGTGCCGTAGATGCGCTGGAGCTGCGGGTTCTTCTCGTCGCCCTTGTAGTAGGCGCTGGCGACATGCGTGAGCTTGAACGCACCGATGTTCCCCGTGCGCATGACGTGCGGCCCGGCGCAGAGGTCGATGAAATCGCCGTTCTTGTAGAGCGAGATTTCCTCGCCCTCGGGGATTTCCTCCAGGTTGCCGATCTTGAAGGGCGAGGGCGCGCCGCGTTCGGTGAGCGCTCCCAGGCGGCCTTTGTTGGCCAGTTCCAGCGCCTCGGCGCGGCTGACGACAATGCGTTCAAAGACGTTGTTCGCCTTGACCTCCTTCTTCATCTCCGCCTCGATCTGGGCGAAATCCTCCGGCGTGATGCGGTGCTTGAGGTCGATGTCGTAATAGAAGCCGTTCTCCACGGGCGGGCCTGCGGCGAACTGCGCCTCCGGCCAGATGCGGAGGATGGCGGTGGCCAGCACATGCGCGGCGGAGTGGCGGAGCCGCTCGATGTCGGACATCTGGTGGCGTTGTTCCAGGGATTTGCGTTCTTCGGCCATGGCGGAAAGTGGAGAGTAAGGAAGTTGAGAGTGGAGAAGAGAAATTGACGGCAGAAAGGCGCAGGGTCAAGCGCTCTCATGAGGAGGAGGGGACGGATGGGACTTATGAGACAGATGGGACGAATGGGACGGATGAGACGAATGGGTTTTGGGGGACGCATTGGTCCTATCCGTCCCATGGGTCCCATGGGTCCCATTCCGGTATTCCAACCGCGCGCGGGTCATGCGCTCCCGGATGCCGCCACTTTCCAGGAAATCCTTCTCCAGCCGACGAATCTGCTGGTCCAGCAGGTAGTTGGTCTGGTGGATGAGGCAAAGGGCGATATTGGCCACGACCTCCGCGGGGCGGGTCTCGCAGAATTCCCGAAAAACCTCATAGTTCACAGGGGTCGTTTTGCCGAGTTTGCGCACGTAGAGGGCTTCTTTGGAATCTTTGGGCCAAAGCGAAAAATCGCGCACGCGCAGGTAATCCTGATAATCCAGCTTGAGTTCCTCCAGACTGGCCCGGGCCACGTTGGTGAGCTTGATTTCCGTCTCCTTGGAAGTGCCGGCGGCCTGGCTGGCCTCGGCAATGTTCTGTTTACCCGAGCGGGCGGCCTGCACCATCTGATCGACCGTGCGGTCGCCCTTTTTCAGAAAGCGCTCACAGAAGCGGAAGGTGAGATCATAGAGCACCTCTGATTTTTGGTAGGAGACCAGGCCCGCATAGCCGCCGTGAGGGGGAAGGAAGGTGCTCATGGGAAGAGTGGGGAATGAGACTTATGGGACAAATGGGACAAATGGGACAAATGGGACAAATGGGACAAATGGGACTTATGAGACTTATGAGACTTATGAGACGGATATTTGTCTCATTTGTCTCATCTGTCCCATGGGTCCCATAAAAAGCTCCCCTACTCCACCGGCTCGGTGCAGCAGCACGGCTTTTCCGGCTTGGCGGTAAGGCGCAGCACCAAAAAGTAGAGCCCGGCGAGCGCGGCGATGCCGCCGATGATTTTGTGGGACTCGCCTTTGATGAAGGTGATCAAGCCTTGGGGATCGTTAATGAGGTTTGGGTGAAGCCGTTGCGCCTCGACTCCCAGCCAGGCCAGCACCCAGCACCAGAGGAACGAGCCGACCACGGTCATGAAGCTGAACGTCTTGAAATCCATGCGCACGATGCCTGCCGGGATGGAAATGAGGTGGCGCACCACCGGGAGCAACCGGGCGAAGAAAATGCCGCCCGCCTCGTAGCGGTGCATCCAGTGTTCGGCCATCTCGAGCTTCTTTTCGCTGATGAAGAAATATTTCCCCCAGCGCACCACCACCACGCGCCCCAGCCAGCGGGCGAAGCCATAGGTAATCGCCGAGCCGAGATAGGAGCCGAGCGTTCCGGCCAGGACGACGCCCCAGAAGCCAACGGCGGCCGAACTGCCCCCCCAAAGGGTCATTTTATGCCCCGCAATGAGAAACGCGGCGGGCGGGATCACCACCTCGCTGGGCACGGGAAAGATCGAGCTTTCCATGGCCATCAGAAGAATGACGCCCAAGCAGCCCCATTGAGTGACCCAACCAAACCAAAGAATGACGAGTTTTTGCAGCATCCCGCCATGTCACCCGAGCTTTGGAAAAAGGCAAGCCTCAGATTCTTAGGCAGGGCTGTTCGGGCGCGAAAAAAGGAGGAAAAGGCGCCGCCAACACGTTCCGCAGGGGCTACAACGACGAGGGGAATGCCACGAGGTATTCCCGTTCGATGAACTGTTCCACGGAGTCTTCCGGGGGGAAGTCAAAGCAGCCGTTGAACTCCCGCTGGGTGCTGCCGGAGATGAGGTGAAAGAGCAGGTAATCCCGCGCCGCCGGGTATTTGAGCTTGAGCATGTCATGCCAGACCAAAACCTTGGCGTGGATGGCAAATTGATCCCGGCGATAAAGGGCGCGCAGCTTTTCGCGTAAAGCGCTCATTTTCGCCAACTGCTCCGGCGTTGGCGGGGGGATGTATACCGGGATTGTTCCCGGCGTGGTCGTTGAGGGACTTCCCACAAGGGCATGATCCCACGGTTCGCAAGTTTGGCAATGCGCTAAAACGCGTATTAGGGCCTCTTCTCAAAAAAGAAACGGGGCTCCCTACGAAAATAATAGAACGCCCGTTGGTATAACCCCGAGCGCGGCTTCAGAACAACCCAAGGCAGCGCCCCGGGACTTCCAGGCACGCAGGATCAGGGAGCTGAACAGCCCGCGCCACGAGGGAGGCGGCGCGGCGGCGTCAACCCGTCGGCGGATTTTTTTTCCACTATTTTGAGGTAGGGGATTGACTGGCATGAATATCGCTACAATTGTTAGCGACTCTTGTAACACGCATGCAACACCTGTTAACCACTGCCGCCCTTCTTTTTACCGTCACGCTGACCTTTGCCCGGCCCGATCTTTCCGACGGACGCCCCGGCCCGACGCCGTACGATCCCTATTGTCGTCCCGTGAGCGCCGTGTTGCAACGGCTCGACGGCTCCGCGCCCAGTTTTGAAACCGTCGCGGCTCTGGTCCGGCAGGGGTTTTCCTTCAAATACAGCTTTGACACGCCCTATGTCGCGGCGATGCCCGAGGTGACGGCGGCCAGGCACGCGGGAGACTGCAAGGCAAAGTCTCTCTGGCTGGCCAGCCGCATGAACGACCGCGACTTGCGCTACGTCATCGGCAAAGCCCGGAGCACCTCGAAAATCAGCCACGCCTGGCTGATGTGGAAGAGCCAGGGGCGCTGGTGGATCCTGGACCCGACCAATGCCGCCGAACCGATCCCTGCGGATGCGGTGGGCCGGGACGAGTACCTCGTGAGTTATTCGTATGACCGGACGGGCTCCTACATCCACGGCCCTTCGCGCGCCGGGCGTACGGTGGCGGGCCGCGGCTAAACCAAACGCAAGACATTCCCTCCCGGCTTCCCCCCCGGCACAAGGACGGGATCGCACTGCAAAGAGCGGTCCCGTTCTAGCGTACTGGGCAGAGCCCCCCTGCGTTGTTCCGTATTGACGCCCTCGCAAGAAAGAGGGAGATTGTCTGCAAAGGACGTTTCAGTGAGCGACATCCAAAACAACGTGAGCCAGAACGGGGGGGAGAGTTCTGGCGTTGAGGAGCGGAAGCAGGCAGAGCAACCGCTGGAGTTGCATTTGGTGAAGGCGTTCGAACAAGCGGCAGTGGGGATGGCACATGCGTCTCTCGACGGGCGCCTGGTGTGGGTGAACAAAAAATTCTGCGAGATCGTCGGCTACACGCCGGCCGAACTGCGCGCGCGCACCATTGCCGATCTCACGCATCCCGACGATCTCCCGGCCTACCGTGGCTGCGTTCGCGAGCTGGAGGCCGGAACCATCTCCACCTTTTCGCTGGAAAAGCGCTATCTGCGCAAAGACGGTTCCGCCGTTTGGATTCACATGACCGGCTCGCTGGTGCGTGCTTCTGCGGGAGCGCCGCAATACCTGATCAGCGTCGTTCAGGACATTTCAGAACAAAAGCGGGCGGAAGCCGCCTTGCTGGAGAGCGGAGAACGCTTTCGTCTTTTTTATGAGCATTCGCCCATTCCGTACCAATCGCTGGATAGCGAGGGCCGGTTTATCGAGGTGAACCAGGCGTTGCTTGAGGCCCTGGGCTATGCCAGGGAGGAGCTTCTGGGGCGATCCTTTGGGGACGTCCTGGCCCCGGAGAGCCTGCCGCTTTTTGCGGAACGTTTTCCGCGCTTTAAGCAGCGCGGGTACGTGCGCGGGGCGGAGTTCACCCTCGTGTGCAAAGACGGCAGGCGGCTTGTGTCGGTGCTCGACGGGAACATCGGCTACACCCCGGAAGGCGCCTTCCAGCAGACGCACTGTGTGTGGCAGGACATCACCGAGCGCAAGCGGGCGGAGGCGGCGCAGGCGCGGCAGGCGCAGTTTGATGCGCTGCTCACCCAAACGCTCGCCCGGTTCGCCTCCGTCACCGGCGCGGCGATTGACGAGTATATCCAGTCCAGCCTGGAGGATGTGGGGTGTTTTATCGGGGCCGAGAGCGCCTTTGTGATCCTGGTTTCGCCAGACATGGAGCGGTGGAGCACGGTGTATGAATCCAGCTTGCCGGATGCCCCCTGCCTTATCGAGAAATACCAGAACATCCCGCTGGGGACGCGCCCCTGGTCGGAGCAGCGGGTGTTCCAGGGCGAGGTGGTGCGGATCGCCTCGTTGGAGGATTTTCCCGAAGAGGCCGCGCTGGAGCGGCGCGCGCTGGAAGAGGAGGGAGTGAAATCGAGCTTGCTCCTGCCACTGCGGGGCCGGGGCGAACAGGTCATCGGATGTGTGGGGCTGCGAACCTATTCCCGCCCGCTGGTGTGGTCCGCCGACGATGAGAGGCGGCTGCGGATTGTGGCCGACGCCATCGCCAACGTGCTGGAGCGCAAGCGGGTGGAAAACGAACTGCAGGAATCCCGCCAACTGCTTCAGCATATCCTGGACACCATCCCGCAGCGCGTCTTTTGGAAAAACAGAGAGCTTCATTACCTGGGCTGTAACATGCCATTTGCCACCGATGCCGGGTTGCCCGATGCGCGTGCCATCGTCGGCAAGACCGACCACGACCTGCCCTGGAGCGGGGAGAACGCGGAATTATACCGGGCCGACGACCGGAGTGTGATGGGGAGCGGACGGGAGAAGCTCGGCTATGAAGAGCCGCAACGGCGGTTGGACGGAACCGTCGCGTGGGCGCGCACCAGCAAGCTGCCGCTGCGCGATCACCAAGGGAAAATCTTCGGGGTTCTGGGCACCTACGAAGACATCACCGAGAGCAGGCAGGCCAAGGAGGCGTTGAGGCAGGCCAAGGAAGCCGCCGAGGCAGCCAACCGTGCCAAGGACCAGTTCATCGCCGTCCTCAGCCATGAACTACGGACCCCGCTCACGCCGGTGCTGGCCACGGTGAGCGCCTTGGAGGAGCATCACTCCCTTCCCGAAGGCATCCGCGAGGATATGGAGGTGATCCGCCGCAATGTGGAGCTTGAAGCGCGGCTCATTGACGACCTGCTCGACGTGACGCGCATCAGCCAGGGGAAAACCCTTCTGCGCAAGGAAACGGTGGATGTGCATGCGTGTCTTGAGAACACCCTCGAAATCTGCCAGGCGGACATTGAATTCAAGTCCCTGAAAGTGGATCTGCGGCTGGATGCCGCCGAACACCACGTCTGGGCCGATACGGCGCGGCTGGGGCAGGTGTTTTGGAACCTCCTGAAAAACGCCGTCAAATTCACCCCGGATAAAGGCCGGATCAGCCTCCGCACCTCCAACGTGGACGGGGGTATCCGGATCGAGATAGCCGACACTGGCATCGGCATCCCACCCGAGGCGATGCCCCGGATATTCAACGCGTTTGAACAGGGGGAACAGACCCGCGACCGGCTGTTTGGAGGGCTGGGACTGGGGCTGAGCATCGCCAAGGCGCTGGTGGATCTGCACCAGGGGCGATTGACCGCTTTCAGCGAGGGGACGAACAAGGGGTCCGTATTCACGGTGGAGTTGCCCGTTGCCCCGCCGGTTTCCACCCCGGTTGTCGGCGCGGAGATTCCCGCTCCCTCTGCTCCCGAGCGGCTGCGCATTTTGTTGGTGGAAGACCATCCCGACACCCTGCGCATCCTGGCCCGGTTGCTGCGCAAGTGGGGCTACGGCGTGACAACGGCAGCCAGCGTTCAAAGCGCGCTGGAACGCGCCTCCGAGCAGAGGCCCGATCTCTTGATCACGGACCTCGGATTACCCGACGGGGACGGAGGCGAGATTTTCAGGGAACTCAAAGCGCGCCATCATCTCGAAGGGATCGCGCTGAGCGGGTACGGGACGGAGGAGGATATTCGCAAGAGTCTCGAAAATGGGTTTGCCGAGCACCTCGTCAAGCCGGTCAGCTTCCAGACGCTGCAAACGGCGGTTGAGCGGCTTGCAGCCAAGGTGAAGAACTTGTGAAAAAAGGAGGGGGCATCGCCATCCCCCCTTAAAGCGGCGAGGGTATTATTTACCGGGATTCATCAGGGCGCGATACTCCCGAGGGGTGACGAATTCCCACTTGTCTGCAGCCAGAACTCCGGCAATGCGCTGGAAGGCGTCGAAGGAGGCGTCATCCCACTTGCCGGGATGCCCCTGAAGAACGAGGCAGTCCCCTTGCGGCTGTTTTTGGTAGGCTTGCATGAAGGTTTCATAGGAGACCGTGCCGGTGGCGCATTCGAGATTGAGAGACCGGCGAAGGACGAGGAGCCGCGTTGCGGTCGGTGGGCCGTAGAGCCAGATTTTGAGTTCGGGATGCTTTTCCAGCGCTTTTTCGGTCTCGGCATCGCTGGTATTATAGGGGGCTCCGAAGGTCTGAAATACAAGCCCGGTTTTCGCCTTCCAGAGGGCATTGGAGTCCGCCAGGTGCTTGGTTTGAAAGGCTTGACTGGTGCCCTTAAACTCCGCGTCGCAGGTTTTCCCATTTTCAACGACGTTTTTTTGGTGGTCGTAACCGTGATTCCAGAATTCGATGAGCCCGCCATTCTCGATCGCCTGTTTCTTGAGCCAATCGGCGTAGGCCGGTTTGTTCGCCTCCAGGGAATTGCAAATGACGCCAAACGAAGCCTTCATCTTGTGCTCTGCCAGCCAGTCGGCGAGGCGTTGGAAGCCGGGGGAGAGTCCTTTGACATCGTCCATTTTCCAGATGACGTAATGACGCTTTCCGGCGTTGAGGGGAGCCGTATCCGCCCAAGACTGCGCGGCGCATGCCAGGAGCAGGAGGAGGGCCAAGAGAGAGGCTGCGCCACGGTTCGGAGGGGGGGATTTGAGGGGTATCATGCCAGACATCTTTAGCCGCTGGCGGGAGTGCGTCAACGGAAAAAACCGGAGGGATCACCCGCTGCAGTTGGTGGATGGGGTCGCCACGCAGATGGGCGACGATGCGATCCATCTCCGAGAACGCCGCACCTCCACATTTTTTACAAGCTCTCAATGACGCGCGGGGGCCTGTGCAATCCCCGCAGTTGGAATTTTTTTTCCCCTGTGGCGGGCCAAAATTGCCGCATTTCCGAATCGGTTTGTGAGGACACACCATTATGAATCAGACCATTCCTTCAGTTTGCGCCCTGGCTTTGCTTGCCGGTTGTGC
>Ga0118677_10006528_pt1 | contig 19679 bp, 20 predicted proteins | sample AliMusrvi5mmetaG_FD_86154 | JGI IMG/M metagenome (GOLD analysis project Ga0118677, IMG submission 86154)
GTGCTTGTGGCCGAATCGCCAAATGAGGCACGTTCACTGTCACGCGATTATTCAGGTACTATTCATCTGCTCATTACCGACGTTATCATGCCGGATATGAATGGTCGTGATCTCGCTTTGAATTTGAAAAAGAGTCGTCCAGGGCTTAAAATTCTGCTTATTTCAGGATACGCGGATGACTTTTTAAAGCCCAAGAACAATCAGGATATTCCGATGCCGTTTCTAGGCAAACCGTTTAATCGCAAAGAACTTGCGTGCAAAGTACGTAACATCCTTGATAATCAGTGATGAGCCTGTCAATAACCCCAGTGTTTCTATTTCTCTCACTATAACTGTAAAGACGATTGATATGAATGACATAATACAAGCCATTCTAACCCGACGTAGTGTAAGGGCTTATCAGCCACGACAGATTGGTGAAAAAGATCTGCAGGAGATTCTTCTTGCAGGGCAGTATGCTCCAACAGCCATGGGAGATCAACTTTGGCATTTTACCGTTGTGCAGAATGCAGGACTTAAGGAAAAGCTTCAGATGTTATGTAAAGCGAGTTTTAAGAATTCTGATATTCCGAGTTTGCGTGAATTATCCAGTCGTGATGATGTTCATGTTTTCTACCATGCACCTACGCTCGTGATCGTGTCAGCAGACAGTAAGGCCGTAGCGCCCTTGTGGGACAGTGTGCTTGCCATGGAAAACATGTTACTTGCAGCCTCTTCACTCGGGATAAGCTCATGCTGGGTTCACTCTCCAATGATTGTGTATGGAACCCCTGAAGGCCCCGCATCACTGAGCAGTATTGGGCTCAATTTTCCTGAAGGCCATGTTCCCTATGCTGCAGCAGTTTTTGGATACAGTGCACAGCCATTGCCCGAAGCGGCCCCAAGAAAACCCGGTACCGTGACGTTATTGCAGTGAAAGAGAAGAGTGGTGAGTTGCCCAATGATTGAGCCTGTCCCGGTAAAGCGGACAGGCTTCATATCCGTTTTTTTCAGGATTCAGGTTCCAAAGGAAGAGCCAGGTTATCCGGAATCATCTCTTCAATGTTATTGGCAGGAATAAAAAAACGATTCATTGGAGTATTTTCAGTTTTGTTGTGCAAAATCCCCCGAGCTGTACTGGCTGTAAGTGTCGCAAGATGACCTGCAAAGTTTTTTGGCAATACAAAAAAACCTTTTTCCTGACTTGAAAAAAGCGCCCATGACTCGGGATCTATGGCAAAAACACATCCTGTTTCAATGATGATAAAGGGAGTTTCCTCTTGCAGAAAGACGTTTTTGAACATTACTTTCAACAGATGCTGTTTACTGTCAATACCAAAATTAAGTCCGGCATTTATGGTAATAGGCTTGTCTTCAACAAGGACTTCAGGGAGAATCGCAATTTGTTCAGTTGTAATTTGTGCAAGGGCAAAGTTTACCCTGCGGTCGCTGCTTTCTGGCATGGTAGGAGAAATAATGGGTTGCTGAATTGGTAATCCGAACGCTGTAAGGCGTTTTAAAGCTTAAAAATATGGAATTTATCCATTTTCATCTGTTTTCTTTTCTTTTTTTTGAGACACCCTCTTGTTAAGGCCAGTTTCTGATGACCATCAAAAGCCTCTACGTTATGCCTGAGTTATTCCTTCCCTGTACTTATGAATGTGATGTCTCTCTCGCTTCAAGATCATATTACGGTATAGGCGGCACAGCTCGTTTCCTTGCTCATCCCGGTACTCCTGCTGAACTTGCAGATCTCCTCATTTGGAACAGGGAGTATCAACTGCCTCTTGCCATCATGGGAAAAGGAAGTAATATCCTCTTTTCCGATTCCTTATTCCCTGGTATTGTGATCTCTTTAGACCGTATGGAACGGATGTTCTGGATTTCCGATGATGAACTTTTTTGCGAGGCTGGGGCGGACAATACCCTTATAGCCGAAGAGCTTCTTAGATGCGATAGAGGAGGGGGCGAATGGCTTTATCGCCTTCCGGGTCAGATTGGATCGACGGTCAGAATGAATGCCCGCTGCTTCGGGGGTGAAATTTCTGCCATTACCAGTGGTATCCAGACTATGACTATTGAGGGCCACTTGTTATGGAAGACCCCTGATGAGGTTTTTCATGGATACAAGCAGACGTCGCTGATGGAAAATCCTGAAATTGTCATTGCTGTGCTTCTTCGTTTTCCCGAGACACGCACGAAAAAGGATATAAAGCTTCAGATGGAAGGATTTGAGGAGGAGCGCAATAAAAAGCATCATTTCGATTTTCCGAGCTGCGGTTCTACCTTCAAGAACAACTATGCAGCCGGTCGTTCGAGCGGAACTATATTTGAGGAACTGGGTTTTAAAGGTCGTCGTGAAGGGGGAGCTATGGTCAGCGAGCACCATGCCAACTTTATTTTCAACAAAGGTGGGGCAACCGCATCAGACGTGCTTAGACTTGCCGCAGAGATGAAAACTGCCGCACAGAAAGAGGCTGACATTCAACTTGATCTTGAAGTACAATGTATAGGCTTGTTTGACGAAAAGCTTCTGGTTTCATGCGGGGTAAACAGTGTTGCGGATGATCAGGACTCTTCAAAAGGCTGGGCCGGTCTTCTATGGTCACCAAAGGAGTTAAGCAAGAAATCAGAAATTCCGGAACATCTTTTTCCTCAGGTGCTCATTCGTGGCTCTTTTGTTGGTTACAAGGGAACTGACAGGGAAATTCCCCCCGGAGGTTTTGCTGCAGTTGAACAACTGCTTTCGATGCGTGATGCCATAACCGCGCCTGATGCCCCTTTTCTTCGGTGGACCACACGTAACAGCAATTCGGCTCTTTTTTCACTGAAGCCGGCTTCTGTTACTCCTCCAGGAACGTTTACTGATGAACTATGGCAGTATGGAGTTTCCGAACTGTTTATTGCTCATCCCGATTTCTCTGGAGGTTATCTCGAGTTTGAAATGACTCTGGAAGGGAACTGGGTTGCCCTGCGATTCGATGCTCCAAGAAAAAGAACTTTAGGGTACGCAATCCTTTCTGAAGAGCCATGGAAGGAATATATCACCATGGTGAAGAGTGAGGGCGGTTTCGGGATGGAATTGCCCTATAGGCTGCTGGAGCCATTCATTCAAGGGGAGAGTATCGCAATGCAGTGCTGTGTATCTACTGGCAGGGGGGAGTATGGCTTGTTTCCCTGGTGGCAGGGGCCCTCAGGCCCGGCTGATTTCCATCAGCCGGATCATTTTTATCCAATCACTTTTTTATAGGTCGGAGGCAGGCATGAGTGATACCTCAGCAGCAGTAAAAACGGGTCCTTCCTTGCACACGTAGACTGACCCGACATTGCATCTTCCGCATTTACCCAGTCCGCATTTCATCCGGTTTTCAAGCGTTGTATAGACATTCGATTCATCGAACCCGAGCTTTTTGAGCGAGATCAGGGTGAACTTGATCATGATGGGCGGGCCGCAAATCACCGCAATGCAGTTGTCCGGAGAGGGAGCAGCCTCTTCAAGCACAGTTGGCACAAAGCCAATCCTGTTTTTCCAGTCGGGTGATTCTCCGCCCGGGTCAACAGTCAATACAAGATCGACATCGCTTCGTTCCTGCCACTCCTCAAGTTCATGCTTGTACACAAGATCAGCCACCGAACGTGCTCCGTAAACAATGGTGACCTTACCGAATTTATCTCGCTGGTCGAGGCATGACCATATAACGCTCCTCGTTGGAGGCAGAGCTATTCCCCCTGAAACAAAAAGAAGATTTTTCCCATGGAACTCCTCGATGGGAAAGCGATTCCCGTAAGGGCCCCTGAACGTGATGAGGTCGCCGATATCAGCATTTGCAAGTGCCGAGGTCACCCTGCCTGATTGGCGGAATGTACATTCGATATAATCCTTGCGGGTTTCCGGGCTTGCGACGCAGAAGGTGCTCTCTCCTTCGCCGTAAACGCCGTAGAGGCCGAACATGCCGGTGCGGTATGTCTCTTTGAAAAGCTCATGGTCAGCTGCATCCTGAAACTCCAGTCTCATGGTTCTCACGCCTGGCGCTTCGTCGTGACGGCCCACAATTTTCATGATGGCCGGTTTGTAGATGTTCTGTTGTGTGTTGTGGATGATTTCTGTCACTGCGATAATTTTGATATCTCTTGTAAGGTCTCGGTGATTCCCATGTCAACAGGGCACTGGCGTGAGCATCGGCCACATCCGCTGCAGCTGTTCACACTGAATTTGCCTGGAAAATAATTGAATTTGTGCATGATTCTCTGGCGCCAGCGTGCAGATTGTGTCGACCGGGGGTTATGGCCTGAGGTATGCATGGTAAAAAGGGCAAAGGAGCAGCTGTCCCAGTTTTTCCGTCTGATCCCGGTGTAGGTATCACCTTCATCCTGAATGTCAAAGCAGTGACAGGTGGGGCAGAGGTAAGTACACGAAGCACAGCCGATGCAGCGCATCGATATTTCTTTCCAGAATCTGCTCTCAAAATTTTCAGGGTTCTGCAGCCACGTGACACAGGCATCGAGGTCAAACTTCTTCTCAACGACTGCCAAAGGAGCTGCAGGGTCTGAGCTCTCCTGCAGGATATCAGCAATGGTTTTGAAGGCTTCACGTCCGCGGTCAGTCAGTTCCTCAACCTGCCACCCCTTGTTGCCGGCAAGTGGCCGAAGCAGGACATCAGAGCCTTTCGAGCTGTCCGGGGCCATTTTGAGAGAGGTGCACATGCAGAAATCATCCGCTTTTGTGCATGCAATTGTTACAATAACCGATTCATTGCGTCTCTGAAACCAGTATTCATCTTTATAGTCCCATCCGAAAAGGGGATCGTCAATTGCCATCCCTGAAGAATCACAAGGCCGGGCACCGAAGATGATTCTCGGCCCTGAAGGCGGCAGGCATTCATCAGTATCAATGGACTCTTTTTTGATCGTATAACGCAACATCGGCTCGCTCTGCGGAAAGAAAAGATCCTTGATCGAGCGGTCGGTAAGAATAAGCCCTAAATCTAATTCGGCAGCATGTTCAACTGCGGCGTAGGTTGATATATTGGCACGTTGAACGGGACCAATAACAGTTAAACCGGCTGATTTCCATCGTTCGACACAGTTGTCAAGTTTATCGCTGAAAAGGATTTTTGTCATACGAGTTTGTTACTTAGAGAATGAATGTCTCGGAATCGTCTTTTTTAAAACTGGCAAGCACAGGTTCCTGGGTTTTGCTCATGCCGGCAAAGTGATCGAATGCCCCAAGGACCTCCTCAGCCATCCTGTGATTGATGAGACGAAGTGGAATATTGACCGGACATGCCCGATCACAGTTCCCGCACTCCACACATCGTCCTGAAAGGTGAAATGCCCTGACTATATTCCATTCAAAATTTCCGAGTGTATGCGAAGAGGTGTTGACCCATTGCGGCTGATTGCTGTCGACAATGCACCGACGGCAGTAACACATTGGGCACGCCTGACGGCAGGCATAACATTTGATGCACTTGGCAAACTCTTCCTGCCAGAAAGAAAACCGCTCCTGAGGGCTCATCTTTTCTATTTTCTCAAAGAGCTCCTCTTCTTTCGCTTCAGGAGCACCCTTCTTGATAGAATTAATGACATCGGAGAACTCTTCAACATGGATTCCTTTTAATGCCTTGACTTCAGTGCCGCTGACATCAAATCCAAAAATGACAATCTGCTCGGCATCAAGCTGAGATTCAGCGGCCAGAATATTGATGGCGCGTATTCCTTCAGGACGGAGAAAGACAGCAACACGCTTTTCGTCGCTCAGAAGGCCTTCACTGACAAGATATCCTGAGAGGTTCTGTATGCAGGCGTCATCAAGCACAAGCCTATCTACCTCATCAGTTGAACTGATAAAGAGTGGGCGACGTCTATCGGAGGTAGAGCCCTTGCCATACCCGATAACCATTTTGACAGCACCGCCTGAAAGAAGTTCCTTTGCTCTCGTTCTGTATTGTTCCTCGATACTCATTCCGTATTTATTATAGTGACGCTGGAGCCTGTGTTTGCTCGATCAATTGAGAGTACTGCTCAAAAGGACCAAGTTTCCGGATATCTTCAGTGACGCTGTTTATGAATTCAGCAAACTTTACACCTTCAGCTGCACTGATCCAGGAGTACTTGACCCGCTCAGGTGGAATACCAATAAAGTCAAGCAGTGCACGAAAAACCATCCATCTCCGCCGTGCGTGATAGTTTCCATGGGTAAAATGGCAGTCGCCAGGGTGGCATCCGCTTATAAGAACCCCATCAGCGCCTTTCTGCAGAGCTTTAAGGATAAACATCGGGCTGATCCTTCCCGTGCATGGAAGACGGATAATGCGCACATTAGGAGCGTACTTCAACCGGCTTGTCCCTGCAAGGTCAGCGCCGGCATAGGTGCAGTAGGTGCAGACAAACGCAATGATTTCGGGCTCAAAAGTTTCACTCATCGGCATACTCCGGTAGCAAAGTTCAGTTGTTCAGTATTGAGGGAGAGCTCTTTTTCAGAGACCCATCACTTCTGCAAAAATCTGTTTTTCAGTAAATCCTGCCAGATCAAGACTGTTCGAGCGGCAGAAGGTAACACAGGTGCCGCAGCCCTGGCATAAGCCGGGATTGACGGATGCGACCCGTTTGATGACTTTTCCGGAACGGTCGAGAATATCTTTCTGCTCGATAGCATTGTATGGACACGCCAGGACGCATCCCCAGCATCCTGCGCAGGTTGCTTCGTTATTTGTGGCAACAACCGGTTCCCTCTCAAGCATATCCTTGCTGAACAGAGCAAGTACCTTGCTTGCAGTTGCCGATGCCTGGGCAACTGAATCGGGAATATCTTTAGGAGACTGGCAGGCTCCCGCAAGGAAAACTCCAGCTGTCGATGATTCAACAGGGCGGAGTTTAAGATGAGCCTCGTTGTAGAAACCGTATTCGTCATAACCTATGCCGATTGTTTTGGCAAACTCTTTCGCATCGGGCTGTGCAATAATTGCGGTAGCCAGTACAACCATATCTGCCGCAATTTCTACAGGTCTGCCAAGAAGGGTGTCAACGCCCCTGACCATCAGTTTGCCGTTTTCCTGCCATACCTTGCTCACCCGGCCGCGTAGATATGCGGCTTCATCATCTTCTATCGCCCTGCGGCTGAACTCGTCGTATCCTTTGCCGGCGGCACGGATATCCATATAGAAAATGTGGGTTTTTCCGCCATGAACCTTATGCGAGTAAAGCATGGCGTGCTTTGCAGTGTACATGCAGCAAATCTTGGAACAATAGCGAACCCCTTTTGACGGATCGCGCGATCCGGCACACTGGATAAAGACTACTGTTTGCGGTTCAACGCCATCCGAAGGTCTAAGGATTTTGCCCGCAGTAGGTCCGCTTGCCGAGGCGAGACGCTCGAATTGAAGGCCGTTAATGACGTCGGGATATTTTCCGTAGCCATACTCACCGTACATGGTATTATTTTGAACCTGAAAACCTGTGGCCACAACAATTGCGCCTATTTCCAGATCCTCAAAGGTATCCTCCATATCGAAGTTAATAGCGTCGCACTGGCATGTTTTAGCGCAGATTTTGCATTTGCCGTTTTTGAAATAGATGCAATTCGCCTTGTCAATGACTGGGATATTGGGGACAGACTGGGCAAAAGGGGTATAAATGGCTGTGCGTTTTCCGAGACCGCAATCAAACTCACTTGAGATTTTTTTTGCAGGACACTTTGTAATGCAGTCGCCACAGCCGGTACATTTATCTATATCAACGTAGCGCGACTTCATACGGACGCGGACGGAAAAGTTTCCGATATAACCATCAACGCTCTCAATTTCAGCATAGGTAAGCAGCCTGATTTTGGGGTGCTGAGCGGCTTCGACCATGCGCGGAGTCATGATGCACTGGGAACAATCGAGCGTAGGGAATGTCTCTGACAGTTGAGCCATGTGTCCGCCAAGGGTCGGTTCACGCTCAACCAGTACTACCTCCTGGCCTGCATTGGCGATATCGAGTGCCGCCTGGATGCCTGCAATTCCTCCGCCAATTACAAGGGCGCGACGGGTGACAGGTACCTCAATAGGCTGAAGTTTATTATTGCGTTTAACTTTCTCGACCATTGAACGGGTGATGTCCATGGCTTTTTCGGTCGCCTGGTCACTATCCGTATGAACCCATGAGCACTGCTCGCGGATGTTTGCAATTTCACAAAGATAAGGGTTCAGACCGGCTTCAGCACATGCCTTGCGGAACGTTGCTTCATGCATTCTTGGTGAGCAGGCGGCAACAACGACACCTGTAAGGTTATTGTCGCGGATTGCCCGTTTAACGCTCTCCTGGCCAGGATCAGAACAGAAATATTTATACTCAACCGAAACTGCAACGCCGGGGTGTTCTCCCATTGCAGCAGCCAGTTTGGTACAGTCAACCTTTGCGCCTATGTTTTCGCCGCAGTGACAGATGAATACCCCTATTTTCGCCATAATTCAATCATTTAGTATGAAACCGCCATAATGACGGTACCTCTGGTAAATGGTGCAAAGAAAGAACAGCACCCCGGTTCATTATGTTCAATTATGCACGAAATTGCCCCGAAAGCCCTGCAGAGGATGATGATCGTTTAAATCATCGAAGACCAGCAGAAATATTTCTTGTCGTTTAAAATTTCGAAACCAGATCGAGAGCAGGAACAAAATGTTTACCCACAGCAACGTCAGATGGATTGGCTCCGCAAGCAATGGCCACCAATTCTGAAATATAGTAAACCGGCATCGGTTTAACATCACCGAAGCGCTTTCTCATGCTTTCCTGGCGCATGTCAAGATTGGAATGACAGAGGGGACAGGCTACGACAAATGCGTCGGCACCGTTTATAGCTGCATTTTTAGCAATCTTGTGCGTGAGTTCTTCAACAAGTGGTTGCTGTGCCAGCGTGAGACCTGCTCCACAGCACTCTATTTTGAATGCCCAATCGACAGGTGAAGCTCCAAGAGCGGTCATGATTACCTCCATCTTCAGAGGGTTTTCAGTATCATCAAAACCCATTGCCTCCATTGGTCGAACCAGCAGGCATCCGTAATAGCAGGCAAGATTAAGCCCTGTGAGAGGCTTTGTAACCCTTTTTTTAATCTCCTCAGGGTCCATTGCTTCAAGCAACTGGGTAACACCGATAAATTCCGCACTACATGTCGGTTCTATTCCGGTAATTGAGCGAACTTCTTCACGAAGCTCGGCCGAATCTATGAGGGCTTGACGGGTTGTTACCTGACGGTTCTGGCAGGCGGCGCAAGGAGCAAGGACACAACTCAGTCCCTGAGAATCGGCAAGTGCCTGGTTTCTTGCGGGAAGAAGCAGGGCAAGCTTGTGGTTTGTGGCATGAGCCGAAGTAGCTCCACAGCAGTTCCAGTCATCTATTTCCTGCAACTTAATGCCAAGAAGGGAGCACATTGTTTTCACTGAAATATCGAATTCCTTAGCAGTGCCGCTCAGAGAGCATCCCGGGTAGTAGCCGATGGTCATGCCTGGCTTGATCGACAGGGGAGCCTTGGCTTTAAACTCTTTTTTTATCGGGCGTCGTTTAGGAACCGATGAGTGAGATGGCTTTTCGGAAGCTGCAAAAATTCTGGCTATCTGATCCTTTGCCTTTACTCCGCCTTTACCGGTAAGGCTATGCAATGGATTGATTTTGCCCTCTTTGATCATCTTGAAGCCTGATGAGGCATCCTGAAGAAAGGTTTTTGTGCGAAGCTTGTAGCTGTTGACGAGGGCAAGTTCCTCAAGACGTCCATGTTTACGAATGTTGTTGAGGAAAGAGAGGTGGAAGGCATTGACAAGTTTTTTTGCCTTGTCTTCTGAAATAATATTCTTTTCAAGTGCCAGAGCTCTTAGAGAGTCCATGGTGGCAGCAATCTCCATATTCTGGGGACATCGTGACGTACAGGTCTGGCAGCCTACACAGTACCAGAGGGCATCGCTTTTGAGTGCCTCTTCCATATAGCCGGCCTGAACAAGGCGCATGATTGTGGCTGGAGGATTATCCATAAATGTTCCCGCCGGGCAACCAGCTGTGCATTTACCGCACTGGTAGCAGCAGTTGTAGTCATTGCCTGTGGATTCCTCAAGCTGATGCTTAAGGGCATCCGATACTGTCATCTTGATATTTGACACGTGGTATAGGTTACTTAACGTGGAGCAGGAAGCGAAATGACACAAACATGGTATGTTAAGGAAAAATACATTAATGTCAAATTCGCCAGCCTGAAATATTAATCCTTATGTGAAAGAAGCCGGTCCGATGATCTTGCGATCCGGACTCTGTAACGGGATTCAAAAGGTATTGTTATACCAATGGAAGAAGAGTAAACAATAAGGATAATAAAAGCGTTCAATAGCAGAGAACAAAATTTTCCATAAAAGAGCAGGACAGGCACAGATTTCGACCTTTTGCAGTAATCTGTTAAGAGTTATATGCAAGTGGAAAAAGATTATAAAACTTCACAAATTACACACTCGAACCTAGGAATTTGATAAAATCAGATACGCTTTTGAAGCGGTAGCGAACCCTTCGCAAAAACGCTTGACGTATTAATATTGTAAATATGGCGTATCGTATTTATCAGTAAAATATACAGCTTTGAGCGGGTTTCAACCGGAGGATGAATGAAATTATAATGGTTACGGGCAAGCGAGCACCTCACCATATAATTCTGGTGAGGTGCGGGACTGTTTTATGATATCCCTGAGCTACCTTATGAAGTGGGTATAAATTTTTTCAACCTGGGCGGGTGGGGGCAGCGAAGCTTTTGTTGCCTCTCGCATTTTGAGAAGCCATGCCATATTCCGGCCAAGGACATCCATGATCTGCACTCCCTCGCCATCCTGCAGCACTTCACCCGGTGTTCTGCCATGCGAGATGTTCCAGTAATTTGAGGTGGCAAGAATCATTTCGGAATAGGTCAGATAATGGTTGAGGCTGTCGAAGGTGGTAGAACCTCCTGTGCGGCGAACAGCAACAACTGCAGCGGCAACTTTCTGGCGGAACAATCCTCCATTAACCCCTGCGACATAAAATGCTCTGTCGAGGAAACATTTCATTGTTCCTGCAATGCCCGCATAATAAACCGGCGAACCAAGAATTATGCCGTCAGCTTCTTTTATCTGCTGAATCCATTCATTTACAGGATCGGTGCTTATGCTGCATTTCTCATCTTTATTATTCGCACATGTTCCGCATGCCATACATCCTCTGACAGCCTTGTTTCCTATATGAATAATCTCAAACTCAATACCGTTTTCATGAAGTTGCAGGCCGACACCTGTCAGTGCATGCCAGGTATTTCCATCATGTTTGGGGCTTCCGTTGATTGCTATTACTTTCATTTTCTTGAATTTGAACAGGTTGCCAGTCAAAAAATCACTGCGAAACGGCTCTTGTCAGTGCTTTGACTTTCTATGTAATTATATTGATAACAATGTCTTGAAGTATATGACTTTTTTTGAAACTATTGAAGCCTCAACATAAGGCCATCTGACTGCTCAATCTCATGATTTTTAGCGTATCCTAAAGTTTATAATGCTCTAAGCTTACTATCCGGAGGTTTTCTCTAATTCATAGAACAAGTTTATCAAAAGGGAGAATTGATTGATGGCATACATTCACAGGGAGGCACACAGAGCAGAGCGGATTGGCTGGCTTCGAGCTGCAGTGCTTGGGGCGAATGACGGTACGATATCGGTAGCAAGTCTGCTTATCGGCGTAGCTGCTGCCGGTGTTCCACAAGGCAGTATCCTGCTAACAGGGGTGGCTGGTCTGGTGGCTGGCGCTATGTCTATGGCAGCAGGCGAGTATGTGTCCGTTCAATCTCAATCTGATACAGAAGAGGCGGATATCGAACGAGAAAAGAAGGAACTTGAAACTGATCCGGAGCACGAATTAGAGGAGCTGACCTCAATTTATATAGGCAGGGGTCTTGATGGACCACTTGCAAGGCTTGTGGCAGTTAGCCTCATGTCGAAGGATGCCCTTTCTGCACATGTCAGGGATGAACTTGGTATTACAGAGACTCTTCGGGCAAGACCTATTCAGGCTGCGTTTGCTTCTGCTATCTCGTTTATTGGAGGTGCAATTATTCCTATTTTAGCGGTGCTGCTGGCACCTTCGGGCCGGTTTGTTGAAGTTTTATCTGTTACTGCTCTTGTCACATTAAGTGTTCTTGGGGGGACAGCGGCATACGCAGGCGGAGCATCTGTAGCCAAAGGTGCCCTTCGAGTTGCCTTTTGGGGTGCACTTGCGATGGTGATTACGGCTGGTGTTGGCAGGTTCTTTGGTGCCGTTGTATAGGTTAAGCCAGGCCAACGAAGGGGATTATTTTCATAGGTGTGATTTTTAGTGAAAAATTAAGGGGGCTTTAGCGGCGCTTTAAGGGAGTGTTGATTAAAATATGCTGTATAGTTATTGATCAACATAAAAAGCGGGGCGCCTTATGAAAAAATCTTTTCGTTTTCTCTCTATTGCGGCATTGAACATTATGGTGGCAACTAATGCCGTGTTTGCCCATAACAGTCCGGCTCTGAGCAGCGGAGAAGCACAGCTGAAAGCCGGTCAGTATCAGGAAGCCATAGAAAACTTTACCAAGGCGATTGAAAGTTCGCCTAAACTTGGTTCTGATGACATGAGCAAGGCATACTACAATCGGGCCGTTTCAGAGCTTGCTTTCGGTGCTACAGAGTCAGCAAAAGCAGATTTTATGAAATCTATAGCAGCAGATCCAACTCCGGTAGGGGCTCAAGGTTTTAAAATTAGAGCACTTGCCAAAACAGCACTTGGAGACATTAAGGGGGCTCAATCAGACTTTAAAAGAGCAGGGGTATCTGGAGAGAGTGCTGGAGAACAAGAGGTAAGCAGAAATAACGGTTGATATATTGTCTGCCGATAATTACAGGATGATGATAGCCTTAAAGTCGGTTGACTATGATAAAGAAATGATGAAGACGAAACTTCGAAACCCTGGTTCTAAACCGGGGTTTCTTATTTGTTCCAAAATAAACAAAGCTCGGTTTTTGGTAACAACCCTGATAATGTGCAACTGTATAAATTTCGCTAATGAAGTAATCAGCGTTTTGGTTATAATCAGTAGGGGCAAGTAGTTTTGATTTTAACTTGTGGCTAATGCAGTAAGTACACATAGTCATGAGCGTCCCGTTAGTTTTGGTAATGAAACCGGGAGGAGGCACAATGGCTCAGACGATTTTTATGATTCACGGAATGTTTGGCGGGCCGTGGTACTGGGAGAATTATCGGAATAAGTTTGAGGCTGAAGGGTATCGCTGCATCGCGACCACATTGCGCTATCATGATATGGATCCCCGTGGTGTTCCACATCCCGATTTAGGCACTACCGGTCTTCTGGATTACGTTGAACAGCTTGAACATGAGATCAGCCAGCTTGGCGAACCGCCTATTGTGATGGGGCACTCCATGGGAGCGCTTCTCGCCCAGATTCTTGTCACCCGCAAACAGGCAAAGGCTCTTGTTCTGCTTACTCCCGCATCTCCTTATGGCATCATGGCTCTGACCCCCTCTGTTGTCAAGAGCTTCTGGAGCGTACAGACAACATGGGGCTTCTGGAAAAACCCGTTCCGGCAGAAATTCAGTGAAACCGCCTATTCAATGCTGCATCTGATGACCGAAACAGAACAGTGGGAGATTTATAATAAACTCGTTTATGAATCTGGAAGGGCAGCGACTCAAATCGGGTACTGGTTTCTGGACCCATCGCGGTCATCATTCGTCGATGAGTCCCTCGTTACCTGCCCGGTTCTTGTCGTAGCCGGAACGCTGGACCTTATCACCCCGGCATCAGTCGCTCGCAAAATTGCGAAAAAGTATGAGGCGGTTTCAACATACAAGGAGTTCAAAAATCATGCTCACTGGGTCGTTGGAGAGCCTGGATGGGAGGATGTCGCAGACTATGTGGGCGGTTGGCTCACTGAGCAGCGGTTAATTGCTGATATGCCAGGCTAATGAATAGTCCCAATTGAAATCATTCGCTTCGGCAGACTTAACGAGCAGTTCATAGCTATGCCCCATTGCCAAATCAACCCAGATATTTTCACTATTATCGTGAGTGCTCGAAGAAAAGGCAGATATGGTTTGGCTGGTGAGATCAAATAATTCAAGGTTCAGGTTTGGCAACCCTGTGCGTAACCTCCCATCATTGGTAACACTCATATTCCATACCAAAGATGCCGATAATTTTGAATCAGTGGCTGCATGAAATTTATAGGTTGCGGTCTTATTGCTGCTTAAAAATCCGCCAAAGGCATTTTCATAATCAAAGCCGTTCAAGCCAATCACTCCCGCATTGAGGCCACCATGTTCCAGACTTTTTTGCTCACCAGCTGCAATAATCTGATAGCTGTGAAGCACATTAACCTGACCCGCACCAAAACGCTCATCAAGGCCATTATTGGTTTGGTGGCCGGTACTGCGGTAGTCGGAGATATCACCTTTGCCGGGGCTATTGTGTGTTACCCGATCTGCCCCGGCCATAAGAGCCGCTTTAATGGTTGCGGCCCGCTCGGCATTGTAAACAGTCCCGATACCGGTGACCATTGCAGAACTCCTGGAAAGCCGTAAGGCGCCTTTATGACCTGTTTCAACCAGCAACGCAGCCGTGGCGGCTACTTCCGGTGCAGCCGCACTGGTAGTCGATTCGGGAGCTACGACATCCGGTCGGGTACGTCCTGCCCTGTAGACCGGATCAACAGGTTTAGAGCCATAATCAAGATTGCCACTACATTTACCCACCGCAATAACATTATAGGCGCTATTCAACAAAGCATTAACCCCAGGCCCGTTACCCATGGCAACGACCTGAATAAGCTCCTTCCTCTGCACCTGTCTATCCACCAAGCGCAAAATGATCCCCGTCTGTAATGCATTATTACCGTTACCGACCAAGCTTTGGTTGACAATCCGACTGCTGTTAGGCGGTACTGAAACCAAAGGGTGGAACAGGCTTTTTATCCAGTCAGAGAAACCATAACTGGTAATAGTACGAATACCAGGAGCCATTGAACCAGCGCCATAAAAAAGTGAACCGACCCAGGTTGCATGACCAGAAGGCGAAATGCTTGCAGCACAGGGGAAGCGGAAGGTTTTGCCTGCAAACTGCGTGCTCGTGGTATTCGGTGCATAAGCAGTTTCACCAGCTTCAACCTGCATTACTTTTACACCAGCACCAGTCGGCATGCTTGCACCCAGCAAACCTTTCAGATCGGCATAGCCGATGTCAGTCTTATAATCAGCAAAAGAAACCGGCGTGAAAGACAAGACAAACACAAGACAAAGCCAGTATTTATTAGCACTGTTCATAAAATCCTCAATGGTTTTTGTACTTCTGGTATCTTCAGCAATATAGCGTATTAAAAACCCTTTTTTTACAGCATAAGCGGCGGGCGCCGTTCAAAGGAGTTGTGAGTGAAGCCTATTCAGGCCGTTGTCTGAAGGGGTTTAACTACAAGACTGAGGGCGACCACAAGGGTAGCCCCTACGGCGCAATAATGGCTAATCTGCTTTTGTGTCTGGCATATTTTATTACGGAATCATTTTTTGTGAAGCGCTTATTATTCAGGGGCGACAAGGCCGAAATTGGTGGCCAGGATGGCGGCACGGTTTTCGGAGGATATGAATTGTTTTGTGGTTATTCCGTTGCTGACGGTTTTTATGGTGTCGCCCATAAGTATTACTCTGCCTGTTGGGTTGTGCAGTACGACCAGCAGTTTTTTGACAAATATTGCGTCGGGGTGTGTTGAGTTCAGGTGGTTGGCAGGGGTGAAGTCAATCCATTCCTGCGGGTAGAGGTCAAATTCGTATTGATCCACCCACTCTCCTTCGACGAATGCTTTCAGCCGATATTTGCTCTCATCGGCTTTGCATAGCATAAACAGATAGCCGTCCTGCATTACTTCAACATCAAGGAGATTGAGGCGCATCGGCTTTCTTATGCTGTTGCTCCCGAATCCCAGGTCAATCAGCCACTTCTCTCCCTCAACTTCACCCACAATCGCCATATGCGTTTTGGGGCGCCTGACGGGGTAAATCATCGGGCGAGCTGCTACAAATGTATAGTCCAAGCCAAGCTCCTGCAGTGCCATTGCAAAGAGGCCATTGACTTCATAGCAATATCCGCCACGATTACGAACCAATATTTTTTCAACAATTTCCTCTGGAACCAGGGAGACAATTTTCCCTGCCTGAACATCCAGATTTTCGAATGGAACTGAAAATAACTGATTCTGCATTATTTCCGTTACTGTGGCAATATCCTTTTTTGGTTTACCATTATAGGCAATCCTGCTGAAGTATTTCTCGAGTGTGAAATTGCCTGCCCTCATGTCAGATCCTCTACCTTCAGTTGATTTAAAGAGAATGCATTGCAGTAATATAGCGAAAAAGAAGGGGGCTGAAAGCTGCTCTTGTTCATTGATACAGCTAAACCGTGTTGTCTGCACCTGCCTGCTATGACCCTATGGAAATCAATCTGATTTCTGTTTAGAGCTATGTAGCTATTGCGCTGCGAAAAATGTCGGGTGCTGAAGAAAAAAGAGCTGAAGAAGAATATTCTGAATGTTCCCCCTTTTTGGGGGGACACTCAGAATATTGGTTGGCATCAAAGAAATTAATTTGAGGCGTCTATACCTGTTTCATGGCTGCAGTTGATGTCGACAACCCTGAGTGGCGGTATCTTCTATGCGAGTTACGGTGGTGATGGTGGTGATGTCTTTTCCCTCCGATGCGGATATTAACTCCGACGCCAGCCTGCGCATCCGGCAGTGGGGAACCAAACAGCATTCCTGCTATGGCGAAGACTATCAACATGGTTTTTTTTATCATTATTCTCCTTTTAAGTTGTTGTTATGAGAACGAATTGTTACCGGGATCAGCGGAAATCGCCAGATTACCATTTACTCAGTTCTTTTTACCCCTGTCATCCTTGCCTGACTGATCCGGGCCTTTTCTGTTTTCAGAAGCTTTGCTTTGTGCCCCTTGATTCTGTCGCTGGTGTGGTGCGTTGTTCTGCTGTCTTTGCATCTGCCGTTGTTCAGGAGCGTTGTTCTGCTGTTCATGAATCTGCCGCTGCTGAGGTGCGTTGTTTGGTTGCCTCTGCATTTGGCGTTGCTCATGGACGTTGTTCTGCTGGCCCTGAATTACCCTGTTCTGATGTTCAGGCTGACCCTTCCTGTTGCTGGCATCGCTGCGCTGATCAAGGATTCTCCTCTTATTATCATCATTACGCTGATACCGGTTATTGCGGCTATCAGACCTGCGGTACTCATTATCACGATACCTTCTGATATCATCCCATCTGTGTCTTCTTATCTGATAGGGGAGCCCGCTATCAAGGATAAGAACCCATGGTCCTCGATAATAATAAGAGCGGTACCAGTGGCCATCGTTGTAGATGTAATAGCGGTCACCATAGTAAACGATGTCATACGGACTACCGACGGATACTGAAAAGCCTTGAGTTCTCAGATAAATAAAACTCGGCGGTGAATTGATAATAAATGAGCGCCTGCTTCCTGCGTTGATATTTATGTCGATAGCGGCTTTTGCATCGACGGCGGGATGACCGAGAAGCATTCCGGATATTCCGGCAGCCAACCAGATAGTTTTCTTCATCATTGTTTTCTCCAGTTACTCTGTTTCAAAGATTTTTAACTCGTAACTCATTAAACAGTTGGGAAGTAGAGTGCACTGTCGGACACTCTTTATGAGTTTGTTACATAGGGAGTCTTTGACTAACTCAAAACGGGATTACTGCGATAGCCGAAAGAACTTTTCATTTTCTGTCGATTGTGAATTCGCTAAACAACATCCAAAAGTCCAAAGCAAAAGTCTGATCGTCATCATTTATATACTGATATATATAAAGTTATTTACTAACCCCGGGTTTATTTCGTAAATAATAGCTTTTTATTGTTGAATTCCGGTTTATTTATATTAAAAAATATGTATTTCTGTTGAAAAAAACCGTGAAAAATATTGAAATATACACAGAGATAATACGGCATCAAGAGAGGTTCAGAGCGTATAAAAAGCTCGTAGAACTGCAGATTATCCGGAAAAAATCGTCAGGTCAATTAGTTGCTTGCAGGCTGGTGACATTGTGACATGGTTACTGTGTGTGAAAGGCAATCCGTTGATTCAGCTTTCAAATCGATTGAACAGGAATGACATTTTCCGGTTCACCTTTTTCCATGAAGCGGGTCATATCCTGAAGCATAGCAAAAAGTATGGTTTAATTGAGGGGATGGATTATTCCTGCGATGGCAAAGAAAAAGAAGACGAAGCCGATACTTTCGCTGAAGAGAGGCTAAGAAGCGTTAAGGGGTTATTTTATAGCCGAGGGTGAGTGTCATCGACGATATCAGCTTCTTCGGCTTGGACAATTGCCTGGCTGCGGATTTGAGCGAGCATGGCTGCATAGGGGTGGTGTTTATTGCCCTGAATGTTCAGGGGGATGGATAAAGAGTTCAGGAGTTTGTTTTCGAGATCCCAGGGCTCTTCATTCTCTATCCAGGTTACAAAGGCGTTTTCGTGCATCCACCGGTCAAGCCATTGCTCTCCCTTGTTTGTCAGTGTCATTTTTTTGCCGCTGCCAACTCTTCGCAGCGGATAGCCACTCTCTTTTGCAAGCAGGATGCCGAGTGATCGACGCAGGGTTGAACCGTCAGCATTCCCTTTGAAGTGGTAACGCACCCGTTGCTGCAGGTTTTGAGCGGAATTCGCTTTCCCTTTTTTATCAGGTGATCCCGCGATATAGAGTAACGTCAACCCATCATGAGTGAAGCAGCCTTCAACAGGTACTCCCGGAGGCACCTCTTTAAAGAAAAAGGCATAGACGCCATTTGCCTTGGTAACAGGGCATGGGTTTGAGAGTACTTCCTCTCTGGAGTAGAGGTGTTCGATATTCGAGAAAACGGTGTCCATATGGTAGTCGTTGTGGGTTTTATTTTGTGTGTGCGGGCAATATAGCAAAAAGTTGGGGGGGCTGAGATAAACTGAGTTGTCTGAAGAAGTGTATGATATGAATGTCGTCCCCCTTTGGGGGAATTACCTTGATACCATGTTAAAATTTGTGGAGTATATTCGGTTAATGTTGTCAGGATAGTCCTTTTATTTGCAGTGGTTTAGGTGTAGCGTTATATTCATTGAGACCATCTCAGTATCGAGCTCTGGCAGAGAACCTTTGATCAGCCAAACCCATGGGAAGAGAGCTTCAACAAGATTGCATTTGAGGATATCGGTGGAACAAAAAGTGTGCGCTACTATCAGGAGCTGGCGGTAAATAAAGCCCTGAATGCCATAGCTAAGGAGAAACAGCGCATTCTGCTGACTCTTGCTACGGGGACAGGCAAAACCTTTATTGCTTTCCAGATTGTCTGGAAGCTTTTTCAGAGCAGGTGGAACCTCAACCGAGATGGGAAACGAAGACCGCGCATTCTCTTTCTTGCCGATAGAAACATACTGACCAATCAGGCGTTTAACGCCTTTTCGCCTTTTCCTGCGGATGCACTTCTGCGCATCAAACCGGATGAGATTCGCAAAAACGGCAGAGTTCCGACTAACGGGAGCATTTTCTTTACCATTTTCCAGACTTTCATGACCGGTCCGGAAAACAGCCCGTGTTTTGGCGAGTACCCAAAAGACTACTTCGACCTTATCA
>Ga0118677_10006530_pt1 | contig 19674 bp, 24 predicted proteins | sample AliMusrvi5mmetaG_FD_86154 | JGI IMG/M metagenome (GOLD analysis project Ga0118677, IMG submission 86154)
CCACCGCTCAAGCCCCGCCCACGTATCGAACCATGGTCGGGGCTGCCGCCGCCTGAGCAAATCAAACAAAACAAAGCCCTGCTGCCGAACGAGACCCGCTCAGAATGTCCAAACTCCAGACGCCGTAGCCTCCCCGTAGCACCTCTGATCGGGGATCAGAGGTGCTACGGGGAGGCTACGGCGAGGTACGCGGGAATGTGCCGCCAAAATGGTGAGGGCTGGGGTAGACGTGGCGTGGCTTTTCGGGGAGCCGGCAGGCCGAGGGTTGGAGGGTCACCGAGGCGCGGTTCGGCGACCACTCCTTTGTGAACACCTCGAGCAATGCTGGTTTTCGCTCCCGTTGCATGGTATGGTTTCCTCGTCTCTTATACGCTGGCTATAAAGGCGCGGGCGTGGAATCAAGGCCATGACCAAAGGGCGCAAGCAGTGTGGCAACAATGGAACGTGAGATTAGAGCTACCTGGATTATGACTGAATCAATTGGATTCGTAGGTGTGGGCCGGATGGGTGCCAACATGGCGCGCCGGCTCAAGGAATGCGGTTGTGAGATCGCCGTGGTGCATGATGTGAACACCGCCAACGCGCAATCCCTCGCCCAGGAACTGGGGTGCCAAGCGGCCGACCGGCCGCAGCAGGTCACGCAACTCGCGGATGTGGTCATTACCGTGGTGAGCGACGACAAGGCGATGAGGAAGATCTACAATGGCGGTCTAATGAGCCGCGCGCGGGGGAAGCTATTCATTAATTGCGCCACCGTAGCGCCCGACGTGCATGTATGGGTGGAAGCCAAAGCCGCGAAGGCGGGCGCGCGGTCACTCGAAGCGTGCATGGCCTCCAGCATCACTCAAGCGCGACAGGGCACCCTGTATCTTATGTGCGGCGGCCAGCCGGAGGTGTTTGAGCGGGCCAAACCGCTGCTGGAGAAGCTCAGCTCGTCCCTGCGTTACGTCGGCTCCGCCGGCAAGGCGGCCCAGGTCAAAGCCCTCGTCAACATGGTCATGAACATCAATACCGCCGGCCTCGCCGAAGGATTGGCCTTGGGGGACGCGCTTGGCCTGGATCTAGCCGTGCTGCGTGAGGTATTCTCCCAAACGGGGGCCAACTCGCAGGTACTCAAGACCGACGGTGAGGATATGCAGAACCGTGAGCATAGCTGCTTCTTTTCAGCAGCCCACGCGGCCAAAGACTCCGGTATCGCCCTAAAGCTCGGCAGAGCCCTGGGCCTTACCCTGCCCCTGGCGGCAGCCACGAAGAAACAATACGACCGCATGGTTACTGATGGCCTGGGCGAGCTGGACAAGTCAGGCATAGCCGAACTGACCTTCAAAGGGAGGCACGGGAGCACGAGTTGATGAGCGAGGCTCTCTATCCATCCGGCCCGTGGAATGGGTTTTACAACTACCACGGTGTCCGACGAATAATTTTCCGAGCTCGGATTTAGCCTCAAGTTTTGCTACGATCCGCCGATAATTTAAGTAAAGATTTGCGGGGCGATAACCACCAGATAGAAATGTGGTGTCCTCCGAATCATCTTGCCATTGATCCGCAATCTGGCAAAGTAAGTCCCAGATGCTGTGTAGCGGATCGGATTTGAAAACCAGGTTTTCTGCCGCACTTGTTCGGCGCGAGATGGCCCGCGAGTAAACGGTCGCACCCATAGCTCAATTGGATAGAGCATCTGACTACGGATCAGAAGGTTGTAGGTTCAACTCCTACTGGGTGCGCCATTCGGATAGCCCAATGTTTACGGGCCTCTGCTAGCGGTTAGCACCTCTCCGAAAATCGGCATACGACCGCTGGCAAAGCAGGCCATCACGCCACGCTTCACGCCAGGGGTGACACCCGCTCAGTTGCATAACGCAACATGAGCAAACAAAATAAAAAGCCGATCGCAAAAGAACAGCAGCCGCAAACCTACCTCCAGGTCGAAACCGGGATCTACAGGTACAAAGACAAGCAAGGCGAATTGACCTACCACGAGCGCCCTTCGATTCCGGGCCACAAGCATCGCACCTACCGAGCCCTCGGCTACGGGTTCACCAAGCAGACCAACCTGGGTAATGCCAGGGCTGAATACCACCGAAGACGAACCGAGTTAGCAGCTGGACAGAATCCCTACGCCGAGATTGAGCCTGATCCAGCAACCGCAAAAGCCACCGTCAGTGAGATCATCAAGAATTACGCTGACGCCGGCTATCCTGACCGATACCTGAAACTCCGGACTGGCAGAACTTTGGATTTCGAGAAGGCGAACTGCGAAACGCTGATGGGGTATTGGAACGGGCAGATCTGGGACAGCCTCACCCCGAAGAGCTGGGACGATTACCACGCCTGGAGGGTTTCTAGAGTCAAAAAAGGTTGCTCCGGGGACCGCACCGTTGACGCAGAACGTGTTACCCTCAGCAACGCGTTCAAATACGCCGTGCGGCGGGAGCTGGTTATCGGTAATCCAGCACGAGATTTCCCCCGCCACCAACCCCAAAGCGCTGTTCATCATTGCCGGGAATTCCAACCCAGGGATGCTGAGGAACTGAATAGCATTGCCGCCATCCTCTTCGAAAACCCTCGGTCCCGGCGGCTTGGCTTCCAGCTTTTGTTTGAGGCGTATAGCGGTTTGCGCACCGAGGAGGTCCTGAAGCTCCGTACCGACGCCAAGCCCGGGGGGCTTGGATATGTTGGCCAGGATGGAAATATGTTGGTTGAGAGGGTCAAGCGCGGCTGCAACCCATACGTGCGAATCAACGACGGCCTGCGCGCGCTCCTAAAAGCCCATGCCGTCTGGAAAGCGGTACGCCACCCCGACAGCCCTTGGCTCATCCCTGGCCGTGAGCCAAGCCAGCCCGCCCACAAGAACGCTCTCCAGCACGCCCTACGTCGACTGAGGGCTAGGATAGGCAGGAAGATCACGTCACATGGAATGCGAGCTTTCTATGTGCTCGTGCGACGGAGTCAGGGCGCAGACGACAACCAGATCGCGTGGGAGTTGGGACAGCGCAGTGGAGGAGCGCTAATCGCTTCCACGTACGGCGATATTCCCGATTCATGGAAAACAGGGGCTCCCCAGATGTCCTGGTTACCTGTCAAGCCCGCCTGGGAATCCATCAAGCCACCAAGAGTGCCTCGACGTCCGGCTCAAAATACCGCCGCTCCTGGCGAGTGTCCTCTGCCAGCTTTAGCAGCTTAAAGCGAATTCGCTGGGGCACGCGCTGATCCTGCCACGGAACAGCGCGGCGTTCCACCGTATCAACCGAAACCGAGATCTTGTGAGCGGCTTCCTTTCGAGATAACCAAATGTTCATGAAAGAGGGCCGCTGTCACCCTCGAAACACGAGAATCTATATGAGAAACGAATTCCGCATCTCCACGTCCACTTGGCTGGCATTCTTCGGCCTGGGATTCCTCATCGGCCTGTTCATCGTCCGCCGGCGCAACCGCCAAGCCGCCCGGCGATACCTGGGGCCGGTGCCGCCCATCATTCCCAGGGAGATGCCCGCGCCCCCACCGATACTGAGGGGGAGACGCCCAGCGGTGATGCCAGGCCCCCCGCATCAAGCAGCTCAACCTTCGAACGCTGGTTTCTGTCCTCCGCATCATCACGGCCCACCCCACGAACTGGGAGCGGCTCGCCTGCCATATCGTTACTCAATAGGGCGGAGGTATGACCATTGCTTGGAAAAGGTGCGAACTCTTATGGCGGGAATTTCGGTTCGACCTATTTCATTACCACGAGATGGTACGAACGACCAGCACACCTCAAGCTGCCAAAAGACAGCGGGGGCGACCCCTCCGAGCCGCCCCCGCCTGCGCACAGGATGAATACTACACCCATCTGCCGGTGTCACCCCTGCCTGACTCCGATATATGCGTAATGGTTGGCCTGCCCGCTGCCAGTGTCACCGGCTGACACGGCACCCTGCGTCACCAGCCTGATGACCCTGCAATCTTGGAGCACTCTCAGCCGATTCCAGGCCGCAACATGTGAGATATACTCGCTGTCGAGCTCGAACAACTGGGCCAGTTGTCGGCAACCCAGGAAAAAGCCTTCCTGGCCGTTGGCTCGATCCAGTACGTAGCAAAATGCTGCCAAATGCTGCAACCGAGCGTCCATCAGGACCTCTGCGCCGGGGGCCATCAGACCAACGCTGTCCTCCCAAGCGCGTTCGAGCAAATCGCCGCCACGGCACTTGTCCAGGGCATTGCGGAACTTCATGAAAAATTCGTCCACCGTGTACTGGGGGTCAACATTGCCTTGGGACTTGGCCCACCATGCGTCGAACACTGCCCGCGCATTAACCACCGTACCGCCAAGTTGCAGCCTCTTCACGTGCCGGGCCATGTCCAACAGCGCCTTGTTGCTATGGCCACGAGCGGTGACCACGTAGGCCAGCACCAAGGCCTCGTAATCCAGGGCCGATGAACCTGGGTTAACGCTTTTCGATAACGCTTTCTCTGAACGCTTTTCAATAACGCTTTTCAATAACTCAGTATTACTCAGTAGTGTGTTATGAGTTACTGTGTTGGACTGTGTTTCTATAGGTACAGATAGGGTGTCTGAAGTACCAGATAGAGTAGGGGGATTGCCCACCATAGCAGGCCAGACGATCTCGATGAACCCGATCACCATTGCCTGCTTTCGCGACATAACCTCGTACGCCCTGCCCGTATCCGGGTGGACGGAAGGAGGGATGATGCTTTGGCAACCATTGAGACGCCACTCGCCGAGCTGGACGCAATGCTCCTTTCCATCATCGCCAACCACCTTTTCCGTCGAGTGGTACAAGAAGCGCGACGGGGGGCACGGTCCCTTGATTCTCACGATCACCAGCAGGCGGTCCGGCCGTCCACGGGACATCCAGGTTTCGCGAAGGAGGGGATTGGCTTCGAGAAACGCGGCAACAAAGTCCGGGCGGTCCAGGTCGATGCCTGCCAGTACAGCGCCGTCTCCGTCAACCGACTTGTCTCCGAACACGACGCCGACGTTGCCGCTCGCCAGTTTGGAAAGGTACTTAGGCGTCATATGGGCTTGGGAGATCTGCCCCCAGCGCTTTCTGTAGCCCTTAGTACCCCGGGGCCAACTTAGAAAAACTGCCGGTTTCAAGAGATCCACGACGGTCTGGACGGTTATCAGTGGTGAATTGGCATGGCCCGGTGCCGGAGCCACCAATCCCTGCTGGGTCTGTACGGCGGCGGTTGAGGAGGTTGAGGAGGTTTCACCCGCCGTCACGAGGGACGACGGGTCCGATAGGAAGTGAGTTGTATTCATGTGCGTATTCATCGGGGAGGAAAAACTCCCCCCCACATTGACAGTTTAAAGCGGGCCGTTTCACGTTGTATAAAAACCCACCAAAGCAAGATGGTTTGTAGTCCTGCTTATGTCTCAGATACATGTGTATCACTCTTCGTGATGCTCGGTTTGCCGATCTGAGGTGGGTGGTAACTATTTTGCAAGAAATCCACTTTGTTACACAAACTTACACACACCGTAGTGCGAGGTCGTATAATAAGTCATGGCGATAGTCGCCATTTTTATGAAACGCACAATGATACTCAACACCGGGGGGCTTTGGATCAACCGACATTCCAACGCCTTACTAACTTCATTCACGATCACCATTTGCAGGACACATGCCCAGCCATACGGCAGGCATGGGATTATTGCGACCGTACAGGGGAGGACCACGCCATGAAATATAAACGAAATGTCCTCGGCCAGTGCGACTTTGCCGTGGATGGGGTAACCGGTACGGCGACGCTGGTCGAGAGTCGAGGAGGGAGGGTCACACAGAGAGTGGAAATCGTCATAGCCGATTCAGGCAAGGCGTATTCTATCCCCGTCGAGTTTTCAAAGCAGCGGGGCCTCTGGGCTGAGGAAAGGGCCGTCCGGGTCCCTCGCCCGCCCGAAGAACTCTTGCTCTTCTCACCTGAGGAGATTGGTCCCCCTCCGCGCCGTCGGGGGTACGATCCCACCGTCGAGGCGCTTTTTGGGAAGCTGACGGATCCCCCGCCGCCACGCCCCAGGCGCGAGCACGCTGGTGGAGTCCAGCGCCTCGTCTTGCAGAGCGAAGGAGGCGACTGCCGTGCGACTGGCACGGTGGATTTTGATTATGACGCCGTGGACGCCCAGTTGGGTTTCGACGACCGCCCCGAGATCCGACAGCGCGCGGTCGCCTACGGTGGCAATGTGGTTCTCGAGTTGCTCAACTGGGTGCAGGCGGATCTCGACAAGGGCTACGACGTCAACATGCCGGCGACCGAGCGCAACATGTATATCCGAGTGCAGGTCCTGAGGTACTACCTCGACCGCGAAACGATGGGCGCGCCTTCGCTGGAGCAGCTCAAGAGGCGCCTCTGTGTGAGCAAAGAAACGTTGCGGTTTCTGCTTAATGACTTGGAAGCGCGCTACGGGCTGGTGAGTCCCCTACGCAAGCCCGACCGCGCTCGCAGGGCAATGAGCGCGGCTCCCAGGAGCCAGTTCTTTAAGGCATGAATCACAATTAATGGATAGGAGCACAATAAGCCATGAAGTATTTTCTTACTCCCTCAGAGCTGGACGCCGACGCCGATCCGTTCGTCCAGAGCGCCAAAGCCCACATTCGGGCGCGATTGCTCACGTCTGATCCCGCGACATAGGCAGTACTGCGCTCACTGGTTGCCGAGCTTGATCCGCTATGGCGCCGCACCGCGGCCGAGCGCGCCTGGCGTGCCTTCTGGGCCAAGTTCAAGTTGCACAGCCTGGGCGCGTCAGACGTATACGGCATCAAACTGTTTCTCGCCGAGTCATTTCCCGACCGGACCTCGGCGATGGATGTGCGGGCGACCGAGCAATGCGTCGCGGTAAGGGTGGCCATGGATGGTTACGAGCTCGCCACCACGGTCCCGGTCGTGCCACGAGTACCACGAAAACCGCGAACGTCCACCACGGTTAAAACCGAACCAGGAAAGGCATGAATAACCACAACCAAGCATCCAATCCGCAAGACAGCCCAGTAATGCCAGAGGGCGACGATCACGGCGACCACCCAGAGCCCCTTGATTCAACCGAGTGGGAGATCGAGCTGAGGGCCGACCACGGGCACAATACAATCGCCGCGATGGAGATCCGCTTTGGAAATCCCGCGCTGGTCTACGGCGAATCAGACGGCGAGACAGACTGACCTCCATTCGACGTCGCCGTGGCTTGCACTACCGAATGGACAGACCATTCAGCGCCCAGAATAAGGATGGCGGCGTATCTCTTCATAAAGCGCTACGATGTCAACCGCCGAGCATCAGCGGCCAGAGTCAGCCGCCACTGGACAAGGAATATAGACGGGCCTGAACGGATGGCTCTAGTTCGCTGCATGCTCTGGTTGGCCACTCCGTCAAAGGGACAGCCTGCGAGAAGCCTCTCGTAGTTCTCCCTCTTGAGCCGTGCCCAGTCTCTGCTGACCGCCGGCATCAAGTCGATATCCTCCCGGCGGCGTAAAGCGCGTTATTTCCTGTCGATCGTGCCCAGAAGCGCATGGTTGGACCTGGGTTTCACGCAAGTGTCACCCTCACTGTTGACACAACGGCAAGACCTCCTGAGCTTGGAGAGGCGCTTGTGGTGGCTCGTTCTGGCCTCCGCGGTTCATGGCGTGGCACGTTGCCCCAGGATACTCAATGCGCAACTTGCTCGACATGGGGAATCCTCATCAGCACGCTTCGGAAGTGTCAATAGTGAGGACATCCGCCCTAATGGGTGACACTTGTACTTGCATGGCACTTGCATGCGCGCGACGCGCCACTGAGCAAGGCTTGGCTCGCGCCGTCTGGGAGGGCTTGCGCACCTCTCGCCTGCCGCCGAACTTGAGCCCCTTGAGCCAAATCCGTTCCGGCTTCAGCTAATCAAGTCGCGCCAAAAGCAACCAGCCCGATCCCGTTGATAGTTTAATTTCCGAAGTCCGGCACACTCTGCGCCTATTGGACCGGTCACCACCCTTCCTCGCCAACTTCCCCGGTGCTGCCCGTCGCTCGGGATAGGGAAAGGGAGTAATCGGAACTACGATTCAGACACTGGGGGAGGGGCCTATAGAACCCCGTAAAACGCGTCCATTTCGGGAACCCGCCACACTGAGAGCCGGATTTTTCATTCTTTGCGACATTTTCGCTTGCCAATCTGTATCTCCTAATGTATAAGAGATGCAGAGTGAGCGCTGACCTGTCCAAACTCCGCCAGCAACTCTGGCACGCGTACGCCGCCCTGGCCAACACCTTGCGCCGTCTCCAGCGCTCCGAACCGATGGTTCGGGGCTCCTTTTACCTGCTCCGGCGCAAATGCGGAAAACCCAACTGCCGTTGCGCCACCGGCCAACTCCACGCCAGCTACGTCCTGACCCGCAGTGAAGCGGGCAAGGATCGGCTTTACCCGGTCCCCAAAGATCAGCGTGCCCAGGTCCGCAAATGGGCCGCCGAGTACCGCCGCTATCAGCGCGCGCGGGCCGTTCTGACCAGACGCCAGCTCCACCTCTTAAGCCTGGTGGACCAGATGGCCCAGCCGCGGCTAATGACCTGGCCGCAGAACAAGGAGGTGCCTCCTGCCTGACCTGAGTCTCATCGAATATCATCCGCAGCGGGTGCTGGAAGCTTTCCGCCGGGGCGAGTTTGATCAGATCGAGTTCGTCGGCCAGGCCGACGAGAAGGAATTTTTTGAACTGTGCTTCCAGGAGAAGATGCTCGACGCCTTAGCCCAGGAGATGCCCACGGACCGAAAGAAAGAAGAGGTGCCGCGGTGGTTCGTCTTGGCGGCCAATCTCAGTTTGAAGCTGCACCTGGAAAATTCGTTCAAGGCTTTTGAGCGGGTGGTGCGGTGCGGCGGATTGCTCTCGGCTTTGCCCCCGGAGATGGCTTCCAAGCATCTGGATGCGCAGACCCAACAAATCCTCCTGGAGTGCCGCGGGTTCAATGACAAAAACCATTACTCGCGCACGGCGCCCTGCGATCACGATTTCCTGCGCAAGTTTGTCAAAGACGTATCCTCCGCGAAATGGACCGCCTGGTTTAATGGGCCGGTGCAGCGCACCTTCCAAGCCTATGGTTATTTTGACCCGGCCGGCGTTTTTATCGGCGATGGGAGTTATCTCTTCGTGCCCGACAACCCGGCCTACGAAGGTTCGGTGGTGATGTGGTTTGATGAGCATAATCATCCGGTGGAGTATGACAAACTCACCGCCCCAGAGCGTAAGAAAGCCCACCGCGAACGTTGCTACAAACTGGTCAGCCTGCTGCATCTGCGCAGGGATTGTTACGTTTACGCTGCACTGGCCGTGGTGCCAGGCAATGCTCACGAAGGTCCGGTGCTCTATGAATTGGTGGAGCAATTCGTCCAGGCGGTGGGCAAAGGCGTGCTCAAACGCCTGATCCTGGATCGCGGGTTTGTCGATGGAAAAAACATCACCCGCTGCAAGCAGGAGTGGGGTATCGACGTGCTGCTGCCCATGAAGCGCAAGATGGATATTTGGCAAGACGCCTGGGCCTTGGGAAAAGAATGCCCCTGGCAAAAGTTGGCCGCGCCAGTACCTGAGCCTAAGCTGCCCCCAAGCCATCGCCCCGAAGCCATCGTCCGGCGGGAACTCAAACGCCAAAAGACCCTGGCCGCTAACAAGGCCAAGGAACCGCCGCCCAATCCGGCCACGGTGCTGGTCCGGACCGAGATCTGCCTCATCAAGGGCTTCACCAGTTGGTCGGAATGCGGCGTACCCATCAACGTCCTGCTCCAACGGGAAACCTACGCCGATGGCCACCGGGACGAGTGGGCCTTAATGGATACCAGTGATTTTACCGACCCTCGCCAACCCAGGCAACAGTACCAACTGCGCTCCAAAATCGAGGAGCGGCATCGGGTGTTAAAATGTTTCCACGATTTGAGCGACTTTCACTCGCGCCGCCTTAATGTCATTGTGGCTCAAGTGGTGTTCATTCTTCTGAGCTACACTTTGCGCCAATGGCAGCTTTGGAAGTTCCTGCAAGAGGAGTTGGCGGGCCAGACCCCGGGGCTGATGAGCCGGCAACTCAAAATTCATACCCAGTATGTAGTCATCTATCACCAGAATGCCTACACCCGGATGCCCCTGGTGACTTTCACCCGAGAGTTGTTGGAAATGAAAGCCGAAGCTCGCGCCAAAGCCCTGCTCAAGGTCCGTCAACTGGAGCAGAGTTTCCTGACGCCACTGGAAAACTTACGCGCTCCTCCGTGACCGCCTCGGCCTCGGCTCGGGGCAGCTAAATCAAATCCCAAACAAAGCGGGCCGGCACCGGGTGCTTCTGGTCATCCATTTCGACAGGAGCTCCCCCGGTGGCACCTGGCTCCGGGCTCCCGCCTGGAAGCCTCCGCGAAGTTGGCCCGCCATCGCAGTTACCCAAGCACCCCGCCAAAGGCCTGCGGCTCCGCTTGCTCGCCAGAATTGTCCCCGTGCGTTCGCCAGGCTGGCGTCGCCTCCCTCCCCCACTGTCTGACTTGCAGTAATCGGAAGCGCCGGCTTGACATCCCGGTACTTGTCCAGCAGCCTCACGTGATGGCAATCTTTCCTCTCTTCACAGGCGCGGATTGCATGGAACATGTGAGCATGATCGATGGTCGTTCGCACCAAAGGATCCACCCCTCAGTCTGCGCACTCCGTTGGTCGAAGATGCTGGTTCTCGCCGGCATCCTAACCGTGAGCCTGGCGAGTGCCGAGCCGGGCGGCACCTACCGCATCGTCAACACCACCGACTACGGGAGATCTGCGGTCACCCGGCGTTCCGATGCCAAAACCGTCGCGGCGGCGCTGCAGCTCACTTTGCGTGACTTGAGGCAGTACTTCGGAACCGCTCCGACCGTCCACCAGGCTTACGAGGACGCGAAGGATCATCGCTCGGGCGGGGCGACCTTCACCGTGACGGCTCGGGGCACAAAGGTGAAGGGGTTGGTGACCTGCCGAATGGATAAGGCTGCGGCTGACATCGCCGTCGTGTTCATCCGGACCGACGCCCCAGCCGGAGAGTGGGGGCGGCTCACCCATTCATCACCCGAGGCTGGCAAGTCGCCAGAGACCACGGCCCCGCAGCAAGCCAAAGCGACACCCGCGGCGGTAGCTAAGCCGGTGAGCACCGGAGCTTTGCGCACCTACAACTTTCCCGACGGCACTGGCTCTATCGGTCTGGCCGATGGCTGGAGCACCCAAGCCCCCTCGTGCCTGAACGGGGCTACTCTTACCGGCCCCAACGATGAGCAGGTTCACATCGGCACAGGCGTCTCGGGCGTGACACCCAACTCGCCGCTCGTGCGGCTGGGCACCTCGCTGGTCACGGACTTCACGGGCCCGGCCGAGGCGCTCAGGGCCCTCGGTCCGCAGCTTAGCCGTATGAGCGTAAAACAGGGTGGGCCGGCCAAGACCTTCGACACGATCAAGCAGGAAGCGACGTTGCCAGCCGTGCTACCCGGAGGTCGCCGTGCCATCGTGACGTTCGGCGTCACCGAGATCAGCCGCGACGGTACTAAAAAGCACTTCAAAGTGAAGGCCACCATGGAGATGGACCCCATTTCGTCCACGGGTTGGATGCTCTCAATCAACCAGGCCGGTGCGCCCGATGCCACCTATGACCGGGACCTGCCGATCATGTGGAGCATGATCGACTCGTGGCGCACCGACGACGCGGTGGTCAACCGCCTCAGCGGCCAGGCTCTGGAGGACCAAAAGCAGTGGTTCGACAACCAGCAGCGGGCGCACCGCAACCAGGTTGCGGCGTACGACCGGCAGAACCAGGCCTGGTGGGATAACCAAAAGGCGCTCGACCAGCGTAATCGCAACTGGGAGCAGCAGCAGAATTCCCAAGCTCGGCATAACGATAACTTTGACGAGCTCCTGCGCGGCTACCGCACGGTGGAAGACACGCGCACGGGCGAGAAGCGCAGCGTCGATCTCGGCAACGTGGACCGTATCGTTGACGACCTCAACGAGCACGACCCCGACCGCTACCGCCAGATTCCTTTGCGGGACGAGGCTGATCCTGTTCCCTCCCCTCGTTGAGCTTTCCTCAGTGTCGGCGCGAGCAAGGCGAAGCGCACGTGCCGCGACCATCGGAATCGCGGCTCATCGCGCTCCATGACCAGCCACCCGTAACTCATGGTATTAGGGACACGGCCCAACATTGCTGCTCAGTGGCGCGCCGCCAATGAGGCACGATATGAAACAGACGCGTAATCGGCGCGTCCACTGAAACAGCCGGGTTGGGCGCTCGGGCTATCATATTTGGAGCGAGCCGTTGCCTGAGGCTTCGGTCATTAGCGTCCGACTCACGGGCCGCAAAACCCATATGTCCAGGCTCCGTATGGCACCAGTTTGTAAAACCGCTGCGACAACAAGCCATTGGTATCAGTCACGGTAACGAGAGGCGAATCCGGCCAAACCGTGCATAATGACGACCAGCTTGTCAGGTCCTCGCTCCAGAGAAAGCGATACAAGTGATTGGGAACACCGAACGGCTGACCGACAAGGGGATCAGTAAACTGAAGAGCCGGGGCACCGTTCGAGATGACGATCGTCCGGATCGGCGGTGGATCAACCAGGATGAAGCTCTGTGTGAGGGTTGAGCTCAGGGGAGGGGTGCCCTGATCGGTGGCACGGATAACGAACACGTTGGTGGTGCCGACCGTCGCACGCGGAGGGGTATCCCAGCTCAGACAGGCAAACAATTCGTCGGGAGGGCGACCCATCGTTGTGCTAAGAAAGCCATTGGTCGGCGCCGCAAGTAGGTCATACCGAATGTAGGGCTCGATGCCATTGGTTTGGAAGCTGCGCGCAATAACGCTAAAGGCGATCCCTGCTCCCGGAAAAGCGATTGTCGGGCCAGTGTAGCGGTCAAATGCCGGCGGCGAAACGCCTTGTGACGTCGCACGCCAAATGCCCGTCAGCCAGAGGACCGATAGCATCCAGAAGTCTGTAGATCGCATAGAAGTTTAGTCCATCCTTTGCACGACCGCATCGGATCCAGCGATTGTGGTGTGGCCTGCGGCCCAACGCCAGAACTGACCGTTCGGTCCAGTGACCTTGTTGTGTGCCTCTGGGGCCTTCCCAACACCCGCCACCTAGTGAAAAAAATGTTGGCCTGCAGCTGGATGTTTCCGGAAGACCTCCCCAGGAGCTCCACAAGTGACCCAAATGGGTCTCCGTTGGGGAAGCGCTTCAAGAATCCATCGTAACGATTCGAGTCCGCCAGAAGAAGATGTGCCATCTCGTCTTCTGCAACATCGAGCCGAAGTCGTTCTGTGCCACTGCTATCAACCGCAAACTCAGCCCAATCTGAAAGGTTCGCGCAATAGTCGTAATCTGAAGCGACCGCAGGACAGTCTGCTCCCAACCCCGCAATAACCTCGTCCAGCAGAACCTCAAAATCATAGGCGAGAATCACTCCTGCGGGAGCACACACCCTGACCAATTCCTTCCGAAGCCTGCCTGTCTTCACGTAAAACAGCGAACCTGCAAAGGTTACGACATCAAACACCTGAACTGGAAGCTGGCTAAGCGCATCGCCCGACCCATGGAAGTACGTAATTCTCGGATGCCTCTGAGCGGCATCCAACATTGACCGGCTTGAATCGAGCCCCAACACCCGGTCGCAATACTTCGTGAGAGCAGCGGCAGAATAACCTGTGCCGCAGCCAACGTCCAAACCGGCCTTGAAAGACTCGTTGGAGCGGATCACACGATCCAAGATCAGGCCGTGGAGCGGTGGCCGAAAGGCCGCATAGTGCCTTGCAGCAGTGCTGTCGTATCGCTCAGTCATTTTTGCACACAACTATGATTCTGCGACGGCCAGTCGTTGATCCAAGATCGGGCCTGCCGCATTTCTCTCGGGTGTAAGTTGCCGATTACCAGCCTCATTCGCGTTGACCTTCGGCGTCTGGTTCGTAAATCCCCAGCCGACATCTTCCCGTCTCTTTGTGCGTAAGTTGCTCATTATCAGCGGCGCATGCTCGAATAATGCGACGGCCGGTTCGTTTAGCACCAGCCCAAAATGCTGTGTTTTCCCGATCAGCGCCGTCAGGTCTCGCGCCGGGCGGTCGCACCTTGAAGCCCGAGGAGATCCTCCTTCCTGAGGCCTGCGAGAAGGCCCGGCGTCTGCCCGTGGCCCGGCTCCGGGAGCTAGGCCTCGACGACATCGATGAGGCGATCGCCGGTACGAAATCGTGGAATGAAGCCCGGCACAAGGTGGAGATGAAGGCCAGTCGTGCTGCCCCGGCCGACCTTCGGGGCGGCAATGCTTAGATACGGCTCGCCCGGGCAGCGTCCCAATGGAGGCCCCCCAAGGCTACGCCGGACCCTGCCGCAGTAACCCGCAGTAAGCGCAGTAAGGGTCTGGATAAACTTGCCATCCATATGCTCACACGGAACTTCCTACAGGGTTACTGCGCTTACTGCGCTGACTGCGGGAATGGCCAGCCCGGTTCCCCGGTTCCCCTGTCGCCACTTCGCTGAATCTTCGAGCAAGAAGCGAGGGTGACACGCGCCAAGTTATGATTGAACGCTTCGCAACAACTTGGCTCTGATACGGTCTGTGCGTTTCACAGGCGCGGTTCAGTCCTGACTGCCGAACTCCATTACGCCGACGAACAAATCTACTTCGTCAGCCTGGAGCACGACCTCGTCCCTCTGCCCATCTCCTACGCAAGCGGCGTACGTTTGCTGGAACAGTGGGGCGGGGTCCCTTCGCTGGTCGAGGACCCGGAACCCGGAACCCCCGCCGCTGTAGGCGTGGCGATTCTCAGGTCAGGCCTCGCGTTGCAGGCGGACGATCACAGAAAGAAGTAATATGTATATGACACTCGTTTACACATCCCAGAAGCTCCCAGAGAGCCTCACCGTACCACCGGAAGCCAGCCGCGGCCTTCGCTTCCGCCAGCGCAACTGGCTGCTGTACGTGAACGACCCGGAGCCCATGTCCGTATCGATATTCCGTCTGAGCAAGGAGACGGTAGCCGCGGCAGCGTACGAAATCCAAGACCGACCCAAGCCAGGGGAGGAGAAGCCGCTGGCGCCCGAAGACGGCAGAGCGCTCTTGGACTGGCTCCAGGCGCAACCGTTCGTCCGCGTGGAACTAGTCGAGCCCGTCAGCGCGCCCGCGATGTTCCCCTCGTTCCCGTCGACCGGCCCGCGTCCGAACCTGGGCATGAATCCTCCGAGCATCCAGCGTTGAACCGCACCCATTAGCAAAGGGCCGATGGCAGCTTGCTGTGCCATCGGCCCTCTTTGCGTCGGGACTGAATAGCCCCCCTAGCCATCTTTGGGACGCCACTCCCGCCGATTAAAAGGTCACCTCCCGTCCCGGCATGCCTCCCGGCCCACGCTGAAATCCGACTCCAGTTGGAGTATGGTCGCCGTTGCTTCGCCACTGCCCTATCTCCCGGTCCACCGCACCCCGCAGCGCGATCAGCCGCTCCAGGGCCATCTGGGGAAGGCCTTGCATGTAAAGCCGGCGCCAGGTGGTGAGCCTGGGGGACGCGCCGAAAAACGCCTGGCACAGCCCGTCCACCAGCTTGCACATGACCCAGTCCAGGGGTGGGCCCCCCGTCCGGTCATGCAATCGCTTGGCCTGCTTGTAATTGGTCGACTCCTGTGGGATGTACCCGTCCTCCCCCTGCCCTAATACTCCGCAGGCCCATGGGCCGATCAGCCCGAACTTCTTTGTGGTTCCAGGAATCAGCCGGTGGTCGGATCCGATCCTGGTCGAGAACAGGTGGAAGTGCAGTGATGACGTATCGAAATGTGCTTGGAGGCTAACGACCCGACGGTGAGTGCGCTTCTGGTACTCCTGGGCCAATTCAATCGCCGCCTTCGTCGAAAACTCGCGTACTTTTTCGGACTCTTCGTTCGCCGCCGCCTCAAAAATCAACTTGCTCCAAACCGGGCCGCACGTCGCCACATGCCCCTGAATCCCCTTGGTCGGGGTGCGCTTCCACCGCCGGCCAGCCTTGCACTTCGGGTCGGACACCTCGCGAAAATAGTACGAGAGGTCCGCCTCCCAGCAGTCGAGCCGACTGATCAGCTCGTCTCCTTCAACCTGGAGCAGGTCCCCGCTATCCTCGGCCGATTTGAGGGCTGCGAATTCCTCGCGCCGTTTCCGCTTCGCTCCAGCGATTTCCTTCTTCTCATCCTGCTCCAGCCGGTTCAGGTCGGCCCCGGGAACCTCCCGCTTCAGCGCATAGGCCTTGCCGATCTCGCCAAGCTCTGCCTGGAGCTCCGTCTGCATCTGGTCGTGAGCGCCAAACAGCGGGTGATCGCGGACAAAATAGAGCCCCTCCCCGAGCTCCGGGACAACCCGGTGGTTGTCCTCATTCTTCTGCTCCACACCGACCCAGTACAGGGACCTGCGACGATTATTCTCCGCCACATCCTCTTTGTGTTCCTTGCTGCTGACCACCGCGTGCCGGATGGCCCGCCTTCCAATAGACCGTTGTAATGTTGCCATACAGTACGGCGCGGCTGTCACCCTCTGCGATGGTGGACCGAGGCAAGGCAAACGCGGTCGCCTTTCCCAGACTCCAGATGGCCGACCCATTATGGCGATATGGCCAGAAGCGGTTTTCGCCCGCCAGACACCGACTGCCGAATCGGTTACAGAGTGATGCTAGGTCGCCCCGGATCATCGTAATTTGGCTCGCCCGATATGGTTATAGTCACAGGAGAATCACGATTTGCGCCGCGGTAGACCCGGCAAGCCCGCAGAATCGTGATTGATGGGGGACCTATCCTCTGGACAATGGGCGTTTCCAGTGGCGCTGTCCGAGACGACACTTGGACAATGATGGTTTGCGGTGGTGCTGTCCGGGAGCCCCCTCCGGACAAACACAGTTCACGGTGGTGCTGTCCGAGAACCGCTTTGGACAAATACATTTCACAGGGGTGCTGTCCGCTGGACACTGAGGTTTCCCAGCCGTGCTGTCCGAGTCAGAAAAGTCGGACAAATCAGGTTTCCAGTGGTACCATCCGCTACAGCCTGATCCTAAGCGAGAAGCGGAGCTGTCCTACTCGCTGCGCTCGCACCGTTCGTTCCTCACTGGACAATCACTGTCCGCCGTTGGCGAACAGTGCCGCGTCTCGTTGCTCAGGCCGCAAGGGCCATTTCCGGGGTGACCACTGGAAACCGGGCTCGATTCCCCCGCCAAGCCCTACGATTGGAACGGGGCGCAGCCGCGAGGGTGACAGCGGGCCAGTTGCAGTATGCAACTCGCGAAATACATCATCTTGGTCTGGCGGGGACAGGAGCAGGCCGTCGCCTTCCCCATGCACGTACAACATGCCGACGTCTGGAATTATATGAGCCGCGAAGACAGCGGAGTCCGAGCTGTCAGCGCAGGCTTCTTTGCGGACGCAGGTGGGGCGTTCTGGCATGGCGGCGTAAGTGATACCCTCAAGCTGAGGAGCCGGCCCCAGGACGGCCTCCTCATTCAGCGGATGCTCAGCTCCCGCGATCGTCGCAACTGGGACCTCCGGGTGATGGTTTGGGAGGCATGTGAGTTAACCCGACGACGGGGCATTTCCAACAGCCCACCCGCTTTGGCCATTGGCATGTAACCCAATGCCCCTTCGATTGGCGCGATGTTCTCTCCCACCCGCGACGGAACCTACGGTCCCATCGAAACCTCGCCAAAAATGAAAACAGCGGCCACCCGCCATTCAGCGAGCGGAGAATGCCGCCAGAAATAAAACAAATGGAAAACACTGATGTACCTCTTCATTGACACGGAAACCACGGGCCTCCCGACGGTCCCCAGGGCACCTCACACCGATCTGGCCGCCTGGCCCCGAATCGTCTCAGTGTGTTGGGCGCTGTATTCGGCCCCTGAGTCACAGCAGCTCTACCGCTACACCATCATCCGTCCGGACGGCTTCGCGATCCCCAAGGATGCGACGGCGGTCCACGGCATAACGACCGAGCGCGCCCATCAGGAAGGCGTCGCCCTCGCTGAGGTCCTCTCGCAGCTTTCGCAGGACATCGTCGCTCACTCGCCGGCGCTGCTGATCGCGCACAACGTGGCCTTCGACCGGCCAGTGCTCCTGGCGGAGCACCTTCGCGCCAACGTCGCCGAGCAACTCATCTGCCTTCCCACCTTCTGCACCATGGCCACCACCACCGAGCTCTGCCAGCTCCTGCCCATGCGCGAGGGCCACCACAAGTGGCCCAAGCTCATCGAACTCCACACCCACCTCTTCGGCTCCACGCCCAGCGTCTCCCACCACGCGGGCGCCGATGTCCTCCACTGCGCCAAGTGCTTCTTTCGCCTCCAGGAGCTCGGCATCGCCCCGCGCCTACAACCACACGGTGGCAGCATAGGTTGGCTGGGGAAGTAAGGCGTGTCCAATTGGGAGAGCCGAGCGGAATCGGCTTTCCGGGCGTAAGGAGGAAATGACCGGGGAGTGATGCGGCCTCGGCGACTCAACCGAGACACTCAGCGCGACGCGTGGGCCGTGTCTCTACCGCCCGTGTGCTACCGCCTTGTGGAACTGCTATCCGATCTACCCAGCAACCAGCACCCGTCGCCGTACCTTGTTCTGACCCTCTGGCGCAGCCGGTGAAGCCTGCACCCATGATCAGCAGCCCGGCGTAACGGTCCCATGCGCCAGTCCACTGGAATATCGATGGGTATCTGACGTGAGCTAGGGTGGCTGGGACACCGGGAACCGGCTACGGAAACCCCCTACCACACTTCGGATCGCTCCTGCCGAGTACTAAGGGCAAAAGTACCCCGCTCTAGCGGACGCTGTAACTCTCCCGGTTCCGCCTGCGAGCGATTCCATCTTGTTTCCCCCTAGCATTTTGTTGGCCCATCGCTTCATTGCCGGCGTCACCAAGGCCGCCGCCAGCCCGCACCAGCACGACGGTTCGCCGCGCACCGCCGAACAAGTGGCCGCATAGGCCAGACATCCCCGGCGCGTCCGGGGATTTTTTCTGCTCGCGAACAAATACCCACCCATCCCCAAGGCTCAACCCCTTCCGCTCACCCAAGGGGCCTTCGCTCCTCACCCTCGTATGCGCGACCAAGTCCGCGCCGTCGATCTCAAGCAGGTCAACCGCGTCCTCATCCAACCCCACTGGCGAAATGACTGTGACCAACCTCTCCCGTAGCACCAGCCGCTGGTCGCGTGAGCAAATCTGAGCCGCCCGCATAGCTCCGCTGGCCCCGCTGCTCCAACAACGCGGCCTCCAGCTCATCGAGTTGCCCGACGGGAACTTCAAACTGGCCCATTACAAGGGCCTCCTGGTCAAAGACTCTCATTGGCGTTGGTCGGAGCGCAACCTCGCCGGCAACGCCATCGACTTCTTCGTCCAAGTCCTCGGCTTGTCCTTCCACGACGCCATGCGCCAGATCACCGGCGGCTGAAATATAGAAAACCACCCGCTGGCATCGTAGCATTGCGACGAGAGTGTGGACCCAACCTCCACCCCTCCCACGCTACGATGCCAGTTCGGCCGTAGCCCCGACAAATCCAGCAAAGACGCCTCGTACGACGCCAGTCCGGCAAACCTCCTGCCGCACCCCTCTGCTATTACCAAAAACCCACACCCAGCCCCTCTCATCGTACCGCTACGACCTGAGCGCAGCAATCTGGCTACAAAACACGATGCCAGTGCGGCTATCCGGCAAAAACGCTACGACGACAATTGGGGGGAAAGTAC
>Ga0118677_10006531_pt1 | contig 19671 bp, 9 predicted proteins | sample AliMusrvi5mmetaG_FD_86154 | JGI IMG/M metagenome (GOLD analysis project Ga0118677, IMG submission 86154)
TCATGCCTAGTCTCGTGGGCTCGGAGATGTGTATAAGAGACAGCCATCGACCGGTATGGTCCTGAAAAACCATTTTGTGCCCGGCGTGCGGTAAGGCCAGATGCCGCTTCTCAAACGGCCCGTAGGGAGTCGGCGCGGACATGACCCAGACATCGTAGGTCGACTTCGCACCGGGTCCTGCACGCTCGCCGTCGGTCGAATGGTCCGTGCCCTGGGCCACGAAGAGGTAATACCGGCCGTTCAGCTTCGCCATGTGGGGACCTTCGCAATTTTATGTTTTGGTGCCCGGTGCCACGGTGACATTCCTGAGCGGTTCGGCCAGATCACTCATATCGGGCTTCATCCGGGCCGCTGGTGCTCTTCAAGATTAAAATGCCCAGATGTTCAACACAACAGGCGATATACCATTGCCCCTTGATGTAGTGGAGTTCCGGTGCCCAGAGCGGCTTTGAAGTGCGGTTTCCATCGGGGTTGAGCTTTCCTTTCTGCCAGTCAGCCTTGGCGTCATTGGCGAAGGTCCAGACGAAACCGAGGTGCTCCCAGGTCTTGAGGTCGGGCGACTTCCACATCTCGATGCCTTTGTTCTCATGCCACATGTCTTCCCCGGTGGTGCCGATCAGATAGTAAGTTTTATCCGGGCCGCGGCAGATGCTCGGGTCGCGCATGCGCACATCGACAAGCGGTTTTTCAGGCGGCGTGAACGGGGGGACTTCCCCGCCTACCCAGCCATCCTTGTCCCCGCCAATCGCCGCCGGCAGCGCCGGTTGCCCGGAAATCTCGATCCGGCCGACCGAGCGGGATTGCTCGGGCCCGGGTGGTTCGTCGGTCTGCGCGGCAGAAAGGGAATTCGCCAGCAGAAGGGTTGAGAGAAGAATGAGGGTGTGCTTCATGGAATGGATGGGTTTTAGAGTTAGAGCTTTTCGGATTTGATGGTTTTTGTTTCGCCGTTGACGCGGACTTTGACTTCACGCGGTTCGGGCGAGGCGATGCGGTAGTTCGTCACCTTGCCGTTCTTCCACTCGATATCGACGGTGAAGTTGCCCCGTGCGCGCAGGCCGGTGACCTTGCCATTGGACCAGGCTTTGGGCAGCGCAGGAAGCAGCGTGATCTCGCCGGTGTGTGATTGCAGGAGCATCTCGGCTATGCCAGAAGTGAACCCCCAGGGACCCTCGAGCTGGAACAGGCGATTGATCAGGTTGGGGCCGAGAAAATTGTCAGGGCCTGGCTTGCCGTCCAGCATTTTACAGGGACGCACAAACTTGCGTACAAGCGTGTAACACCGTTCCGCGTCCTGCAATCGAGCCCAGAAGTTGATCTTCCATGCAATGCTCCAAGCGACACCTCCGGCTGAATCAGACCCTGGCGTATCATCGGTGCGGGCATTGAGCGACACTTTGGCGGCGGCGGCCAATTCCGGTGTCCCTTGCAGCGTGATCTGCTTGCCTGGGTAAAAACCCCAGAGATGGGAGACATGGCGGTAGGTGCTGGTCATGTCGTCCTTGTCTTCGAACCATTCCTTCAACTGTCCGTGCTTGCCGATGGAGGGCGTGACGAGTTTGTCGCGCATCCCGGCAATCTTGTCGCGGAACTCCTTGTCGGTGCCAAGCACATCGGCGGCGACAACGGTGTTGTTGAAGAGATCCCATATGAGCTCCTGGTCGTAGGTCACGGCCGGTTCGCGCCACTTCCATTCGGCCGACCAGCCATCAGGCGTGGCAAGGCGTCTGTCGGGCATGGTGATGAGATGGTCGATCCAGAACTCGCAGCTCTCCTTCATCAGGGGGTAGGCCTTTTCGCGCAGATACTGGCGGTCCTGTCCGAACTCGAAGTGTTGCCAGAGATGGTGGCAATACCAGGCGTTGGCGGGGGTGTTCAGTTCCCATGCCGAGGCGCCGAAAACGCCGGTTTCGGTTCGCAGCGTCCAGCCCCGGTGGTTAGGGAAACGCTTCACCATCTCAGGATCGACGAGCATATTTTTGCGATAAACCGGTGCCTGGGCGGCGATGAAATCCAGGAGCGGAACATGGCACTCCCCGAGGCCGGTCAAATCCGAGAGCCAATAGTTCATCTGCAGATCGATGTTGGAATGGTAGTCGCCCCGCCACGCTGGCGTGGTCGATTCGTTCCAAACCCCTTGAAGATTGGCGGGTAGGCCACCAGAGCGGGAGGAGCCGATCAGCAGATATCGACCGTACTGGAAAACAAGCGCTTCAAATCCCGGATCGGCTTCGCCCTTGGCATACCGTTGAAAACGCTGGTCGGTGGGCAGGTTGGACATCTCCGTCGGTGTCTTGCCCAGATCGAGGCTCACCCGCCCGAAGAGACCTTGGTAATCCTTTTCATGCGCTGCCAGCAAAGCGGAAAACGGTTGCTTCGCGGCTTTGTTCATGAGCGCGGTCAAGGCATCGTGTGGATGCGGCCCGCGCCAGCCCTTGGTGTGATCGGCCAAATACGAGGTCTTGGCTCCAAGAATGATCGTGAGGCTGTTGCACTTGTCAAAGGCCAATGCTGTCGGGGGAGTCTGGATTCTGAAGCCGGGGAGTGATTTCCATCCGCGTGCGATGCCGGGGTCCTTCGCCGGTTCGGCGGTCGAGGGGCACACACGCAGGTGGCCGAGAAGGATGCTGGGTCTTGCCTTGCTCTTGGTTTCGGTCAGCATTCCCTGGATTTTCAGTTTGCTCACGCCTGCCACCGGAATCGACACATATTGGGTGGCGTTGCCTACCGGGATGCCCTTCACCGTCTTTCCATCGAGGATGATTTGCATGGCTGCGCCTTCGGACACGAGCGCGTGAAAGGTGAGCCACTGGTATTTCCCGTCGAGATTGAAGGTGAAATCATTCGGAGCAACGAAGCTCACGCCACGATCAAACCACTCGCCGTTAAGTACCAGAGGTTCGCCGCCTGGTGTCGCATCGTCGTTGCTGCGATCCTTGAAGTAACCGAAGACCGGTTTATCGGATCCGCGCAGGCTCAGGTAAATATCCTTCGTCCCGTCGAACACTGGCACCTCCGGGCGCACACGCTTCACTGGTTGATTGTCAAAGCCCGGCTCGATGACCGGCGCGACTGTCCCGCCCTCATTGAGGACGAGCGTTTGCGATTCGTAGTCCATGCCGTTGTTGAGGACGCCGGTGGCAGTCAACCGCTTGCCGTCGGCCAGCACATCGGCTGCATGCACATCGGTGAGCCAGTGCTTGCCCGATAGGGAACCGGGCTTGTCCGCCGTGAGCCGGATGGCAATCACGCCCGCCGGATAGCTGGCAAAAAGTTCCCGCCGGTACCGCACGCCATTGTAGGTGTAACTCACGGTTTGCACCCCGCGCTCAAGATCAAGTTCACGCCGGTAATCCTGGGGCTTGCCGTGATCCAGCTTTAGGAAAAGATCGCCGAACGGTTGATAGGAGCCGGGGTCGGTTTCTGTGCCGGTCCAGAGCGATTTTTCGTTGAACTGGATGCGCTCGATGTCGGTTTTGCCGAAGACCATCGCCCCAAGATCGCCGTTACCGATCGGCAACGCCTCAGTCATCCAGATGGATGCCGGTTTGTCATACCAGAGAATAGTTTGAGGTTGTTTCTGGGTACAGGCTGTTGTGAGCGCCAACAGGGCTGCAATTTTGAAATAATGCTTCATAATAGATTTCATTATAAATAAGCTAATAAACATTTTATATGAGTTTTTTATTTAGTCAGCACTGGATCTTTCGATTTTCCCGTCCTTCAGACACGGGACCATGGTCTTGGTGTCGAAGATGATGAATTTGGCCTTGGGAGCGTTGCGCTGTCCGGTTTTGATGCCGTTCCTGAAGATGTCCCACTTGGCGCTTAGGAAGGTTTGCACTTCCTGGTTAGCTTTCAGGGAGAGTATCTTTATATCCTCGTAGGTTGCATCCTGTTTGTTGTCCACGTCGATCACTTTTGCGACCGCTACCAGCACCTCGCAATCGTAATCAGCCTTGATTTTCAATTGGATATCAAGCCAGCCCTTGTCGTTGACACTTTGCAGCGCCTCGGTAACCTGTATCTTCGGGTTGATGTTCTTATAGACGGCTTTCACCGCCCCGGGTCGCAGGATGCGTTTCACTGTGATGGTTTTCTCTTCGATGAATCGTGAGTTACCTTTTAGTATTGCTTTAACTTTAAAAGTGGCATTTGTTACTCCAGCCTCGACTATGATGTTTCCATAACGGTCGATTTTGACGCCTTTTACCAAAGGAACGATCGACCAATTGGCATCGACACCCTTGACAACTTCGGCCCCCTTTTTCATCCCGGCAACAAGTTGAGTCGTAAGGGGCTGATCGCTATAGCCTGAAAGATCCGTGTTTCCCTCGATATGAAAAGATTCCACGCCGGAGACATTGAAGGGTTGAAAACTCACTGTCGTGTTCCAGAGAGTCGCGTCTCCACCGTTTGGACCATTGGCATCGACTACAAAGCGGATTTCATCTCCAACGGCCAGATCCACGGGCAAATTCTTAATCCTCTCCACCTGTCCATCGTTGCCGGAGAGGAGGGTGCCATTCCCGATTGACGGATGGATTTGGGTGGAGTTTTTGTAAACCCGGAGGAGCACATTACCTAGGTTGCCAGACGAGAGCCTGGCGTTGGCACTGACGAGGGCACGCCCTGTCTTTGGCGATTTGAAGGTGCGGACAACATTAACCGCTCCGCCGGGGTGCATTGCTAATGGCCCGGCATATTCCCATGGCTTGGATGTGGATCCAAAAACAGGACTCCCGACGCCGACGAATTTTACAGGGAGAGTGATATTGGTGATCTTTCCCGTGTTGATATCCTGATACTGATACCACCATCCGTTGGCACCGTTCTGGCTGGGACCAAAGCATTCCTTGGCATTGTATGAATTCCCGCCGTCGCTTTCGACATTCAGTATATAGGTCTTTGTTGCACTCCCCGTTCTGTTTGTGACTGCGATTTCTACCTTGTTGGCGCCCGTTTCCAAATCAATCTTGACAGGAACTGCATCTTTCATATTACTGGCGGTAATGGGATTGTTGACGGGAGTGCCGTTGATTTTTACGCCGGCCTGACCGTCATAGGGAAGTGCTTTGATGATCACCTGCGAATTGAGTCCCCTTTGTTCAATATGGTAGGTTTCCCGGGCCGGGGAGAAGATCAGATCTTTGCCCTCGACCGCAAGTCCTTTAAGGCTGAATTCCTTGACCGAATCGACACCAAGATCCTTGTAAATCTCAAAACCGGTAACAGAAGCAACCTTGCCCCAGTCGATTCCGACCGGAATGACATCTGTGAACACAACCTTGACATACCGCACATTCTTTGCGGTGAAGGTGTCAGGAATCTCGTTGTTGTGGGCGGTTTTTTGGTTGGAAATCTGCTTGGTCCAGCTTTTGTTATCATGAGAAGTCCAAATCTCGTAGGAATAAATCATGCTGTCGTATTTCAGTTTCAAAAGGGCGTTCCGGACATCAACCGGCCTCCCTAGATCGACCTGCCACACAGGATTTCCATTTTTAAAATCTTGCGACCAGGGGGACTTGGCTGGAGCCAGATTTTGCCGGATGGGGCTTTCGTCGATGCCTTCGTTCTTGCCCTCTTCGATGTAGAGGGATAAAAACGAGGCACTTCCCGAAGTTTGGGCATCTTTCCCATCCTCTGCAACCAGCGCTACTTGATCAACTCCGCCGACGTTGATATCCACATCCGCGGTTTCGCCAAAAGTGATGGGTTTGCTGGCATATTTCAGCACACCATCGCAATAAATCTTGAACACGACCTCGCGCCCAGTAGTTTGGGGATCGGCACTGCTGATGCCGACTTTTCCGATGAGGCGTTCGTATTGTTTATTCAAATAATAGTCCGCCGCCGAGTTGGATTTTTCCAGCGTGATACTCTGATCATAATTGATGGCTCTCACTTTCACATTGCCAATCGTCACCGCCCCTGTCGCCATCTTCTCCTTGTTGGCCAGGAAAGTGGAGCCTTGATCGAGGAGTTCACCTTGGGCGATCTTGCTGTATGGCACGGCTTTTTGCGTCATGGATTTCGCCTTAATGACGAGCTTCCCGCTTTCCAAACCCGGAGCCATAGCACGGATCTCGACATCCCCCGGAGTGTGTGAGGACTGGATGGGAACCGCAATGACCCCCGCCACCGCCTTCACCGGATTGCTCCCCACGCGTTTGTCGCCATCGCCGATGATTTTTCCATTTTTCACCGCAAATGTGATTTCGTTTGAGGCGGTCGAACAGACATTTCCATAGGCATCAGCTACATAGGCCCTCACTGAGACAATGTCCGAGCCGTCGGCTACGAGGTCGATCCCCTCGTCGTCGCCCTTCAAAACAATCTTGGCTGGAGCCCCGGCAGTGGTCACAACATGTTCGGCCATGACCTTGCCGCTGGCATCCAGGCCCTCCGCCTTTAGAGTGCCCTTTAGGAAGGGAACATCCACGAACAAAAATGGCGGCGCCTTCATAACCGAAGTGCTGATATTGTTGGCCAGAAATATAGATGGCTCCTGGGTCTTGGTCCATTTGACTTCACCTTTTTGCACCACACTGAGCCTGACCTTTGCCGCATTGCTGTAAACATCAATGTTCCGGAACTCGTCGGTGCCCAGCGAAAAGTTCAGCGTGGTGACCTTGTCAAAGAGTGGAACCTTTTCCGTCCAGTTGCTCGCGATGAAAACCATTGGCGTTTTCTCAAAACTCCGCTGGCTTGCAAAGAGGTAATATATGAATTTGGGGATGCGGAACAGATCGAGCATTCCGCAGGCTGCGCCGTTCACGGAGTACCCGCGGTTGTGATCAATGCCAGTCCATTGCGCTCCTCCGAGGTTGAGCGGGTTGATGCTGTTAGCGGCGATCATCCCCAGAAAGTAGCCCTGTCCACCCCCTTCCCACATGCGTTCGCGGGCCTGTTTGACCATGCGGGCCTCGCCACCGGGATAGAAAAAGTCGGGGGAGCGCTCGGTGCGTCCGCTTCCCTTGAAGTCACCGCTCTGCGCCCACATGTAATCGCCATACTCACGCCCAAAACTGCCCATGACGCCCGTCCTGCTATCCCACACATCGCAGCCGCTGTGGAGGGAATAGATCACACCGGGATATTCAGCCCTGGCGATATCAACCGATATTTGGTTGAACTCCTCTTCATTCTCCGGATGGGATTCATTCAGGGAGACTTCATAGGCGAACAGAGAAGAGTGATTCCGATCACGTCGGATCATCTGCTGAATATTTTGTGAGACCCGAATCCTGAAAACCGGATCAGGATGGGCCCACTGCCAACCCGGCGTTGGCTCGAAGATAAGGATGCCTAACTCGTCGCAAGCCTCAATAAATGCGGGATCATGAGGATAATGCCCGGTCCGGACGGCATTGATGCCTCCCTCCTTCAACTTGATGGCATCACGCCGGTGCAGGGAATTGGGAATTGCGTAACCGATGCAGGCATATTCCTGGTGCCGGTTCACACCACTGAGCACGCCAACAGGTTCGCCGTTAATCTCAAGGCCCGTTTCTTTGGTGATGCGGATCGTCCGAATACCGATGCGGGTTTCCAGCCGGTCCACGGGAAGGCCATCGTAATACACGGTTGTGACGAGCGTATGGAGGTTCGGCGCGTCCATCGACCAGAGCTTGGGGTTCTCAACCGTGAGGGTGGCCTCGATCGTCCGGTCGCAATTCACCGCGACGTTCGCCGGCTCCGTGGTCGCCTGACCCACCACAGCATAGCCTGCGTCAAGAACCTCCTGCTTGATTATGAGGTTGGCTGCCTTGGCGCTTTCATTGCGGACGTGGGTTTTGACATGCACCGTTGCGCTCTGCTTGTAGACGCTCGGATACTCCACAACAACCCCGCCGCCCCCAACGATGTCCTCGAAAATTGCGCTGGTGATATGAACGGGATTGGTTATGTGCAGCCATACATCTCGGTAAACCCCGCCGAAATAACTGAAATCCAGACTCTTCTGCGGCTTACCAGGAGGAACAAAAGGATTGTCGCTGTTATCTGCAATCACTGTAACCACATTGTCTGATCCGCCGAATTTCAGGGCCTCTGATATATCAAGCACAAAGGGGAGATACCCTCCATAGTTGGAATTTGTACCGGTTAAGGCGGCTTGTTTGGCATTGAAATGCTTGCCGTTGACCCAGACATCACTGACCCCCATCACCCCCTCAAATTCCAGAAATAGCTTTTTGCCTTTCCACTCCACTTGGGAAGGAAAGCGTTTCACATAGGTTGCCGGGCCCTGATAGTTTTTTGAGCTGTTCGTGTAGGGTTCGACCCGGACGGTGTGCGGCAAATCCACACTTTCCCAGCGTTCCAATTCCTTGATGGAATAGGCCGGATCAACGGCGGCCGGGACGTTCTTGCGGATGAACTTCCATCCTTGGTTGAAGTTCAGCTTTTCTCTCAGGGATTCACCACCTTTGGCAATCAGTGGAGATTTCTCCGGGGATTGGGCGACAGTGTATAAGCTATTGATGGTGAATCCTACGAATAATACCAGTCCGGGAGTGAAGGTCAAAAATTGTCTTAAAAGTGTTCTCATATTTATTACTTTTCGAACAGTAGTAATTTTTTATATATTCTTCGTTAAGGAACAAAAGGGGGCAATCCACTCAAGCGTCACGTCCATCGGCAACCCCGCCGCTCCCGCATAGCGAAGGATGCCGGCGGGAAACTCCGGCGTGAATGTCGTTTTAGGAAACGTTTTCAGGTCGAGCGGGAGGCTCCTGACTTTTTCGCCCTCTTGCACTCGCAATCTGAACCCCTGCTGGAGCATTCGTTCACCGTCCGGAAACTGCCGCAGGACCGGACTGTTCCCGAGAGAACGGGCATTCATGATGTCCCATCTCCCCAAACTGCCATCGCCGTTCAAATAGAGCTGACCCGCGAGGATCCCGCCCACGGGCATGGCAATGAGCTTGAGGTCCTTGCCGCGGTAAACGGTCAGTGTGCCTTGGTCTCTCATCGGGGCTACCCAATCGGCATTCTTTTTTTTGTCATATGAAGAGATTGCATTTTGGATGCCGTAAACAGTTTTATGGAATTGTACCGGTGGTATGGCAAAGACGACTGCCGCTACCATAATAAAGTATACAAGAAACACCCCGCTAAGGAGCATTCTGTTCTGAATGTCTTTTTTCATATTGCTTAGAATATTCATATTTTTCGTTAAGCTTTGGCAATGGGTCTCACTGGCGCCTCTTATTGATTGTTCAGCTTTCGGTATCTGAAATTTCTGAAGGTAGCCTGACCATTGCCGGCACAGTAAAGTGCGGGACGCAAACTGAGAAAGCCGCCCAGCGTATGGTTTGAATAGCCGCTGACGTTGATCGAATTGTAAACCTTGCGCAAGGAGTTGCGGTCCTGCCCTGCAAAAAAGTCGATTTCATTGTGGTCGCAAACAAGGCGGAGCAACATTTTCCGGTTCTTAGCCGGAGTCTTGGTTTTGCGCAATTCACCACGTTCACCAGCCCACAACACGTTGTCGGATATGCCGAGTCCGGCATAGAAAGCTGGATTGTAGAAAAGCAACAGACCTGCTTGTGCATCGCCTCCAATCTCAACTTCAACCTCGAGCTCATAACTTGTATGTCCAGCCATGCAGGTGAGTGGGCCGCAATCGGCCGGTGATGCACCTTTCCCTTTTATTATTAAAGCATTGTTCCGGAAAGAGTAACGACTGGGATCATATTCGTTCCAAAATTGCCATTGCAGACCGAGCTTAGGACCTGCGAAATCGTCAGACAGTTCGGGCAGCGGAAAATGCGATCCATTAATCTTAGGTGTTGCGATCGGTTTTGATGGATCAATTCCATTTGAAATACGTGCCCAACCATCTTTTGTCCATTCGATCGGGACCATAAGTGTTTGCCTGCCGAGTGGGAGGTTGGTACGGTCATATCCATGATACACCATCCACCATTTATCTGTGGCAGCTTCAAATACTGTTCCATGACCCTGCGACCACCATTGTTCTGTCTGGCTGCTGGTGTGAATGACCGGGTTGTACGGTGAGTTTTCCCATGGACCGACTGGTGTCCTTGATCGGGCTTCGACAACCATGTGGCTCGTCGATGGACCGCCAGTACCCCCCTGAGCACTGAAAAGGTGATACCAACCGTCATGCAAGAGCAGCTTAGGAGCCTCGAGGCAGAAACATTCAACACGCCAGTTGGTCGGGATAGGCCAGCCGTCATATACTTTTTTAAGTCCACCAACGACTGACAAACCATCGTCTGCCAACTCAACCACATTGCCACCTGACATATGCAGGTAACGTTTGCCATCCGGTCCTACCACATGACCTGGATCAATCTCGCCGATCTTTAAGTCAATGGGCTTGCTCCATGGTCCTTCAATTCGTGGTGCAGTGATAACATGATTGCCCGAACTGCACCTGTAATAAATATAAAACTGACTTTTATGGTAAACTAAATCTGGTGCCCAAACGTCACCGTCATATTGTTGCAAAGCCCGCGTCACGGGTGTCCAATGTACCAGATCCCTGGACTGCCAGATTAGCAAACCAGGCGCATAACGGAACGAGCTGTGTGTCATGAAAAAGTCATCACCCACTTTCACAATAGATGGATCCGCATAATCGCCTGCAAGAATCGGATTAATGTAAGTATCAGACCTTGCAGCAATGATGGCAGAAAATTGAAATGCCAGACAAGTAAATAAAAAAAATATGGCAGAAATTTTTGTTGATTTGGTCATGATAATCTATATTGAGATTCACTTTTTATTAGTTAATGTTTGCAGTCTTATCTGGTTTTTCTGAAATATCGGTACGGAATGGTGATGCAGGAAGTCTTGCAGCATTGTAGAGGTTGCAACCCTCCGGATTGTCCGCCCATGCGTAACGTACAGCTACTGGATTTGGAACCTGCGGGCTGCTCACGACAACTGTGGCTCCGTCGATCTTTGCGTCCGCCCAGAAGAATTTTTTATCCTCCCCTGAAATGGCAAAAGTTTTCAAAGATTCCCCCTTTGCAAGGAGACCTTTGGCATGCGTGAAGATCACACGGATGGTATTGCCTTCAATCTTCATTGAGTGATAACGCGGACCACTCGACTCCATTTTCTGTCCATAAGTCTTCTCGAATGCAACAAGTGCGAGACGCTTGCCTACATCCTGCTTGTTCGGTGGATGGATCGTCACGGCACTGCCCAATTCGATGCCAACGGCAATGCCGCAATTCGACACATTGTCAGCAACTTGCATCTGCGCCTCGCGAATAAAAGGCCAACTCATACGTTTATTTGGATCGGTAGACGGTGCACCATTATTAACGAGTTGCTGGATAATGAACGGAAAATCGCCCTGCCCCCATTGTGCACGCCAGTCCCGAACCAAGAGCGATAGGAGCTCGTAATACTCTTCATAGCGTGATGCATTGCTCTCGCCCTGATACCAGATGGCACCTTTGATCGCGAATGGGATAAGCGGTGCAATCATGCCGTTGTAGAGCGCGGAGGAAACGTTACGGAAAGGAATGTTATTTGGCTTTGGTCTTGAGGCTAATGCATCGGTTGGCAGTACTGCAAAAATACTTTCGGTTTTCATCAACCACTGATCATTGATTGAACTTCGGTCAGTTACAGGCATACCAAGCATATACCCCCATTGCCACATTCCCGCATGCTCGGTGGCCGAAACGATTCGCACTGCGATCACATTTCTGCCCGCTTTAACGAGTTTTCCAGGGACCTGATAGCTCCGTTGCAAGTTATAAAATGCAGGTGCCTTATCGCTGACCCGGCCTATTTCGACACCGTTGAAATAGGCTATATCGTACTGCTCACTTAACCAGTTCAACGAGAGCGAAAACGGCTTTCCCGCTGCTATTTCCGGGAGGACAACCTCCTTACGTACCCAGAATACGCCACCGGATTTTTGTCCAAACTGCCCCCATTGAGCTGGTAGGGTGATCGTTTTCCAATCGCCGGTATCCAGTGCCGGATCAGCCCAACCAATGGCTCCACCATTGATGGGGGGCGGTTTAACACCATATTTTTGTTCCCAGGCATCACGGTAAGCGATAAATTGCTTATTGTCCTCTTCCTGCGACCGGAACTGTGCTACTTCCTTTTTTGCCCTTTCGGCAAGTGCAGGAATTGAAGACAACGCCTCGCGACGTATCCATGCTTCAGCAGGTGTTCCACCAACAGAGCTATGTACCAAACCAATGGGAATCTTTAATTTCCTGTATAGCTCACGGCCAAAAAAATAGGCAGCGCCCGAAAAATCGGCAACGGTCTGAAGCGAGCAGGATTGCCATACACCTTTCACATCAGATGAAGGAGTAAGCATCGGATTTTGGGCCACAGTGAAAAACCGGATAGAAGGATACTGCGCGTTGGATATTTCCTGTTCTGCATTTTCCGATCCGCGAACGGAAAACCCCATGTTTGACTGACCTGAACAAAGCCATACCTCACCAATGAGAATATTTCTCAAGATGATCTGATTGTCTTCAGTAATTTTTATTTCGTAAGGCCCTCCCGCTTTAAATGTTCTGATTGAAATTATCCATTTCCCATCTTTATCAGATATGGTTGAATATTTTTTTTTATCCCAGGAAACAACAATTGATATTATTTTCAGGGATGATGCTGTACCCCAAAGATTTACATTTGATTTTTGCTGCAATACCATATTATCTCCCAAAATTGCCGGAAGCTTAACCTTCGATGATAAGGAGAGTGCGAAGGATAAAAAAAGGATCAATAATATTGCCTTCATATTTTTATTTTTTCTAAAACTTTACCTTTTGCTATTATATGGTTCTATCTTAATATGGTCGCTATATTCTACCTTAAATAAATTATCGTTCTTTCTGTTTGCTGGATAGTCTGTAGTTCTTTCCACTTTATTGTTTTTCCATTCCAATCCGTCAACACCATATAAATTCAGAAGTAAAACATCGTCAAAGATTCGAAAGGTGTTATTATATATCCGGATATTTTTATTGTACCTGCTCAACTCTTTATCCTCTCGGATTCCCGCAGCCACATCAATGACTGATTTTCCCCAAACGCCGAAAAGACAGTTCTCAAACACATTATTACGTATGGTACAATCACTTACACCGCCCTGTTCGAACCAAAAGCTGGCATCACCTTCAAATAGCAATGCTGCTCCGGGAGTATGAAAAAAATTATTTTCAACAATGGTTTTACCCCGACAATTCAGCAACATGCCGCGTGCCCTGTTATTACGGATTGTATTATTATGTATGGAGATTTCGGGAAAATCTGCAAGTTCACTTATGGCATCACCTATTTTTATATCCGAAGGCAATGCGTTTGAAAAGACAACCCTTGTTAAATCCTTATTTAAACGCTCCACATCAACTACCTTTGCCTCTCCTTTTGTAATCAGACTGCGCCCTTTTACAAATTCCACTTTCATTCCTTTCTTTAAAAAATCAAAACCAAGCTGCTGTTGATGTATTAGTTGCACAATTACTTCATTTGGGGCAAGTTGTTTGGCTATTTGAACATAGATGCCGTGAATGTTTGTAGCATCATCTTTCTGGTTCTCAAATAAATTATTGCTTAATTCAATTTTTCCGGTACAATTAACAAAATGGGTGGCATCGGCTGTACAACTAACGATTCGTCCGGCAGAAGGAGTAACTTTACAACTATCAATTAAAATGTTGTGGGTACGCTGTCCCAGTATTCCCATTCCCCCGGAATGAAATATTGTAATATTAGAAAATCTGATGTCTTTAGAGTCGGTAAGCACAAATCCAGGATAATTGCGGTTCGCTGCTCCAAATGTCATCATATTACCCACTATGCCTTTTAATCCGTTTAAAAAAACGCGAACCTTACGCCCACCGAGGCTTTGGGCCACCAACGGATTACCATCGAGGTAAAAGTCCCGGGCCATAAATGCTGTTTCCCTTTTTTTTACATCAAATTCCAGTAAGCTACCGTATGGATAAGTAATTGGTCTGCTTACAGTTGTTTTTTGCTCCTCATAAACAGCACTATCCGTAAACAATAACAATCCATTTTTTACTTTATATGGAAAACTCGCTGGAATTTCTACGTCTATTCCGTCGGGATTATTAGCCAGAATGATTGCTTCGCTATGAAACGGCCTTGCACAATCAATGGTAAAGTCTTTAAAGGAAATATTGGCTGAGTTTTCGAGTACAAACGGATTAACAAAACCATGAAAGATAAACGAAGATCCGTTCCCATTAATGGTTAAATTTTCAAATCCGATCAAGGGGAATATCACCCTCTTTAAACCCTCATCATTGTTGCTAACAAAGCAATATTTATCAATCCCAAAATCGGGATAAAAATGGTATTCCCCTTTGGGAAAAACAAGCTCTGTATTTATTGATTCTTTGCATGATTTCAGCGCCTTGATCAAACCGGGAGTACAGTCTGCACCGCCCGGGGAGAGTCCAAAATCCTGTACAATAAACAGCTTTTGTGCGATGATGGAATTGCTTATCAATACTAACAAAGTAAGAATCCATAATTTTATCATAATTATTATTTTTTGCTTTAATATTTTGCTTTAATCATTCAATATCCCATAATTTAGATCTCCAATTTACACTCGAAAAAAACCTTGGAAATATTTTTGTTTGGTGGATTTTTAGGAATGTTAGGATTCCTTCGATTTCAACATCTACTTTCTTGCACAAAAAAACGCACACGAATAACCTCACCGTTTCCTTGAACCGATGTTTAATATCTGGCTATTTGAATAATGTAAGCGATGAAACAACGTAAGAATGTATCATCGCTTACATAATCAGATCAAATCTTTAATATCCAGGATTCTGTTCTAATTTAACGCCGAAATTGGCATCAATAGCTGTTTGAGGAATGGGCCACAGTCCATTATGAACGGTTATTGTCGGACCAGCCTGAAAATTATATTTCTGTACTCTTTCAACTAATTTCCCCATGCGCTGAAGGGTACATCTTCTATATTCTTCAGTATACAGCTCTCTTAACCTTTCATCCAGGATGTAATCCAGATTGATCTCACCAGGCTGGGCAGGCTTGGCATGTGCCCTCAAGCGCAAGGTATTGATATCCGTTGAAGCTTGAGTAATGGAACCACTGAGTAAGTAGGCCTCAGCCCTTAATAAATAGGTTTCGGCAAGTCTAACCCTATAGATATCTTTAAAGTTAGATCTGGATGTCATTCCAGCTAGTGGGGATCCATAAACTTTCCAAAAGAATGGATACAGATTCATTGTGGTATCCTGGGCGGATACTTTAGATTTATTGTAATCTTTCAAAGTTACCTTCTTCCCGAAATATTGAGAATTATTTGGGTTGTTATACCAAAATTCACGTTTGATGTTGTATCTCGAATTCCGGATGTCAGTTGTATCTTTCCATATGTCATAAACTAAAAGATTTGTTGGACGACAGTAACCTGCAGGCCTTGCCAGACTGTCGCAAACAATAAATCCTTTTAATGAGGTTCCTGGTATATTAGCATTCCAATATCTGGGATTCCATGAAAATTGCCTGTTGTTATTAGCACCACCTGTTAAAAGATATTGTATCTGAACTACCCAAATCGCTTCTGTATTTGTAATAAGATTTTCATTACCTTCTTTAAAAATGTCAGAATATACATCTCCTGGAGAACTTGCACCAACTCCAAATCGAGTCGTCATCAATTTATACTTTGGATTACTGATTACCACAGATGCTGCATCTATTGCTTTTTGATACATCCCCAAACTTATATAAACTTCTGCCAGAAAATGGTACGCAGCAGCTTTTACAATCCGTCCTTTTTGAGTTGTCGTTTCCGGCAAATACTGTGCAGCATATTCTAAATCCTGTCTAGCCTGTTCTAACGTTTCATTTTTCGTTGTACGCTTGAAACTAACTGTTGGACCTGTCGCAGGTTCAGTAACAATTGGAACTCCACCATATAAAGAGGCCAAATTGTTATAGCAATAACCTCTGAAAAAGCGCGCTTCCGCAATAATTTGTTTCTTTGCAGTTATTGTATCATTCCACTTCACTTGAGGATTTGTAGCCTTGTATATTAGCTCATTAGCATTAGGAATGATATGAGTGTATGCATTATTCCAATAACCACTTATATAGGGATGCGTTGAAGTTACAATTGAATAGTCTTCAAATTTACTTATACTAGGTTCACCGGTTCGGACGGCATCAGTTCCATACCATATATCATCTCCCGTTAATAATTCATCAGTCCTGACAAAATTATGAAGTGCAGCAATTCCAGATTCAAAACCAGCCTGGTTCAAATAGGCATTGTCAGGACTTAAGAAATCTTTTGGTACCTCATCCAAAAAACTTGTTGTGCAAGAGAAAGCCAACAGAAGAAAAAATGATATTATACTTCTTTTTAGATGTAATATGTATTTATTCATTTTAGTAATTTATTAAAGTGACAAATTAATTCCAAAGACCCATGATTTAATAAGAGGGAAAAGGGATTCTGTATTGATCTCTCTTTCCGGATCCCAACCTTTCCAATCGGTAATGGTATACAAATTCTTACCACTCACATAAATATTCAAACTTCCCAGATGTAAACGCTTAAGTAATTTATCATCAAACTGATAAGAGAGTGTGACATCCTGCAATCTAATATATGTCAGGCTATTATAAAAACCATGTCCATAAGGATTTGGATAGTCGATGGATGGCCAATCATTGGATTTGTTTGCAGGAGTCCAATAATGTTTCACAATGGAATTGCGCCTTACAACAAAATTAGTAGCTGGATTTAACTCCCCGTTGTTCTTAATGCCACCAAATCGCGAATTAATAAAAAATGATAAAGAAAGACCCTTATAATTAAAAGTATTCTTTAAGCCTAAGCTAAAATCAGGTTCACGTTTCCCAATTATTGATCGATCTTTGGTATCAATGATGCTGTCCTTATTTATATCAAGAATTCTGTAGTACCCAGCTTTAAATTTTGCATTGGGAAGTGTTTCTCCTTCCTGAAATACTCCGTTCAAGGTGTAATCATAAACCGCATTAATAGGTTGGCCGATAAACCAACCATTGCCTAGATCATCATCTTCCTTTCCGTCTCCATTCAAATCAGAGCGGTATAGATGAACTATCTTATTCCTGTTAAGCCAAAAATTCACATTGGTTTCCCAGCTAAAATCTTTTTTCTGAACATTTTTTGTCGTAATTGTGAGTTCGACACCCTTATTATCTGTTGCTCCAATATTTTCCCAAACGCTTGTAAACCCATTCATTACAGGAATAGATCTTTTCAGTAACAAATCATTCGTCTGAGTATTGTATAATTCCAATGAACCTGAAATTCTGTTTTTGGCTATACTGTAATCAAGTCCAATGTTGAGCCCTTTTGTTGTTTCCCAGCCCAAACTATTGTTTTCCATGGTAGCAACATAGGTTCCAAGAGCCGTTGTCGTATCATAAATATAATTACTAGTGCTTATACTCGCTTTCGAAGCATAACTGCTAACTCCCTGGTTACCACTGACGCCATAGGAGAGCCTGAGTTTTAAATAATCAATAAATTTTTGTTGCTTGATAAATTTCTCTTCACTGATTAGCCATCCTAAAGCCACTGAAGGAAAATATCCATACTTTTTGTTTTCGCCAAAAGCGGAATAACCATCCCTGCGAATTGTAGATGTAAGTAGATATTTATCTTTATATCGGTAATTAATTCTTGCCATGGCAGAAATACCGCTTGCATCTGATGCTCCCGTGTCAACATTTTTTGTCTGACCAAGTTCCAATGAATTGTATCCCAAAGCATCAGTAAAGAAAGTGCTTGCGGAAGCAGTTGTCACGGAATAATCACTTTTATTGGCACTATAGAGCAATGTAATATCCAACTTATGTTTTTCCGAAAATGTTTTTTCATATTTAAGTATGTTTTCGAGAATCCAGTCCCGATTTCGTCCATCTGTTTTATAGCCTGAACCGGTATTATTTAGTCCAAACCGAAAATCAGTCGGATCATACCTGTAATGATGCGACCAGCGAAATGTATTTGAATAATTTAATTGATAACTTAAACCTTTTAGGAAAGGAGCCTCAATTTTGGCATACATTAAATTAAAGAGATCTTCGTAGTATTCTTTATCAATTTGCTTTTTTGCGTTCCATAATGGATTAGAGTTCATTTGATCCCCATCAATATAGAGATTTAAATTTCCATCTTTATCTGCGACATCTGCATAAGGGTGCAACCAATAAGCCTGATTCAAATCAGCCTCAACCCCCGAGTAATCCCTGTTAGAAAAACTAGTGTTCATTCCAAATTTAAACCAATCATTTACTTGCGTATCAAAATTATTGCGAACAGCTACCCTCGAAAAATTATCATTATAAATGATACCTTTCTGATTGGTGGTCGAAACGGAGAAATAGTAATTGGATTTGTCAGTAGAACCTGAAACACTTAGTTCATAATTTTCAACCGGGGCATTTTGCTTGATATAATCAAGTCCATTAATTTCTTTCCGATTAAGGTAATTATTCTTTACTACATCATTAAGGTATAATTCAGGGTGAGTATAATCGATATTGGGTGTTTTTAAAGCCTCCTGATATGCGATTACAGTTTTCATATATTCTTCACCATTTTGAGTCTTTAATTTATAACTATAATCCTGAAAACCAGCATAACCACTAAAATTCACCTTCAATTTGCCAGTCCCTTTTTTTGAGGTTATAATTATAACACCGTTAGCCGCCTTTGCTCCATAAATTGCCGTAGAACTTGCATCTTTCAATATATCAATTGATTGAATATCATTTTGGCTAATATCGCTCAAGGTACCAACCCACGGAACGCCATCCAGAATAATTAATGGATCGGTATTTGCAGAGATTGAGGTTTGCCCTCTGATAATAATCTTACCATCTGCACCCGGTCGCCCGCTTGAGGAAACATTTACCCCTGCTGTAGTTCCCTGTAACGCCTGAATAAGGTTAGTATTTGGAGTCTTTGCATAATCGGCCATTTTTATTGATGCAACAGCTCCTGTTACATCCTTCTTCGCAATAGAACCGTAGCCGATTGCAACAACCTCTTCCAATCCTATTGATTCTTCCTCCATGGTCAAAATGATCGTGGTTTGGTTTCCTATTGAAATTTCTTTCGATTTCATCCCCACAAACGAAAAGGCCAGAATTTTGGCGTTTACCGGAACACTAATTTTGAATTGCCCATTTGAATCTGAAACGATTCCAATTGTAGTTCCCTTAACAGCTATCGTCACACCTGGCAGAGGATGACCAGTCTTGTCTTTTACAGATCCTCCGATAGTTAAATTTTGCTGTGTCAATGCGCCATCGGAGCTTTTAGCCAATAAATGATTTTCTGATAAATCACTTTTTTTTGTCTCCCTTGAATTGGTATTTGCAGTAGAACTTAGGGTACCGGCAAAGAGTAAAATTTGGAGAAACATCACTGCTAAGAAAATTGTTTCAAACTTTTTCCATTTGCTAAAATAACATCGTAGAATAAATCATCAAGTGTTTTAATACCAGGACTTGATACAATTGATTCGCCGTGTGAAGGAAGACCTGCTCGCCACAAAACTAGGCCGTGTGCCTGTTGTTTTTTTAAGAATTGCGCTTTACAAATATGAGATTCGGCGTCATCTGTGCCAAATAATGGCATATTAA
>Ga0118677_10006532_pt1 | contig 19670 bp, 16 predicted proteins | sample AliMusrvi5mmetaG_FD_86154 | JGI IMG/M metagenome (GOLD analysis project Ga0118677, IMG submission 86154)
GGCCGAGGCCGTGGCCGAGGCCACCCGCCGCGGCGCCACCACCATCATCGGCGGCGGCGACTCCGTCACTGCGGTCAATCAATACGGCCTCGACGACCAAATGACCTTCATTTCCACCGGCGGCGGCGCCTCCCTCGAACTGCTCGAAGGCAAGGTCCTCCCCGGCGTGGCCGCCCTCAGCGACGCCTGACCCCGTCTCCGTCCATCCCTAACATTACCATCCCACCCCACACACATGAACCGCAAACCGATCTTCGCCGCCAACTGGAAAATGAACATGGGAGCCTCCGCCACCGAGGATTTTCTCAGGAGTTTTCTATCAAAACTCCAGGGCCAGTCGTTTCCCGCTGAAATCGTCATCGCCCCGCCCTTCGTCTCACTCGCCAAACTGGCCGACCTCCTCCACGCCCCCGGTGCCAGCAATGAAGCCCAAGCCATCCAAATCGCCGCCCAGAATTGCTCGGAACACGACGCGGGCGCCTACACCGGCGAAGTGAGCGTGCTCATGCTCCGCGAATTCTTCGTCCACTACGTCATCATCGGGCATAGCGAACGCCGCGCCATCTACGGCGAATCCGATGCCACCATCAACGCCAAGATCCACAAGGCCCGCGAGGCCAACCTCAAGCCCATCTTCTGCATCGGCGAGACCCTTGCCCAACGCGAGGCCGGGGAACTTGAAACCATCCTTCGCACCCAAATCACCGCGGGCCTCAAGGACGTCTCCGAAAAAGACATGGCGGAACTCGTCATCGCCTACGAACCGGTCTGGGCCATCGGCACCGGCGTCACCGCCACCTCGCCGCAAGCCCAGGAAGCCCACGCCTTCGTCCGCTCCGTCGTTACCGAACTCTACGGCCAGGACAGTGCCGCCAAACTCCGCATCCAATACGGCGGCAGCGTCAAACCCGGCAACGCCGCGGAACTCATGGCCTGCCCGGACATCGATGGCGCGCTCATCGGCGGGGCCTCACTGGAACCCCAGAGTTTCCTTGAAATCATCCGCAACGGCTGTAGTAATCAAGCCTCCTGACCCCTCATCCATGCCTATCACCCGATTGCTCCGCCTCCTCACCTTCGGCGTGTTCCTGCTGGCCTCTTGGTGCCAAGCCGAGCACGTCGTCGTCACCGGCGGCCCCACCTTGCGGCGCTGGGAAAACCTCCGCGTCAAGGACGACCGCCACGACCATTGGTGGGCCAACTTCGTGCGGGCCTCCACCATTCGGATGGAGGATATCCGCAGAGCCAACGATGCCGATGACAAGATCGTCTGGATGGTCTATCAACCGGGCTACAAGGCCCGCGGTATCGAGGACAAGACCCCTTATACCACTTGGATTGCCCAACTCGCCGCCAAAAATCGCGCCTCGCTCGTCTGGCTCAACAGCGGCGGAGACCTCATCCGTGCCATCAACTCCCTCCCGTCCGGATCCATCACCACCTTCGATTTCTTCGGCCACTCCAACCGCTATGCCTTCATGCTCGACTACGGCAGCGAAATCATGGCGGTGTCCACCGCCTGGTTGCATGAACGCGACCTGCCCCGCATCCGCGCCTCGGTCTTTGCCCGCAATGCCTACTGCAAAAGCTGGGGCTGCCACACAGCGGAAAGCATGAGCGCAGTCTGGAAACGCGCCATCGGCATCCCCCTCGAAGGCGCCGTGGGTCCCACCAACTATTCCGTCGTCGGCCAAGGCCAGCTCCCCTCCGTCTCCGGCAAATGGGCAAGATGATTAGACAGAAGACAGAAGAACGCTGCGCTCCCAGACAGAAGATCAGAGCCCCCGGCCCTTCCATTCTTTGGCATCCACCCTCCGTCTTGCAGCGCAGCGATCAGCAACCAAGCTTCTACCTGCGCCCCTCTTCCTCTTGTCTTCTGTCTTCTGTCTTGCAGCGCAGCGATCTTCTGTCTCTTCCACCGACAACAGACAACAGACAACTCTTCATTTCAGCTTTTCAGCCTTTTCTCCCCCATGACCCTCTCCGCCCTCCAAGCCCTCTACGATCTCCCGTTCTTCGCGCTGCTCAAGCACGCCCACGCGGTGCATGAAACGCATTTCCCGGACGGCAAAATCCAGCTTTGCACCCTCCTGTCTATCAAAACCGGCGGTTGCTCCGAGGACTGCGCCTATTGCGCCCAATCCGCCCGCTACAAGACCGAACTGGAAAGTCACGTTTTGTTAGAGCGCGAGGAGGTGATGTTGCATGCCCGCGCCGCCAAAGACTCCGGCTCCACCCGCTTTTGCATGGGCGCCGCCTGGCGCGGCGTGCGCGGCGGCACCGAACGCTTCGAGCAGGTCCTCGACATCGTCAGGGACGTCGCTTCCCTCAACATGGAAGTCTGCGTCACCCTCGGCGAACTCGGCCCCGCCGAAGCCCGACAACTCCGCGACGCCGGTGTCACCGCCTACAATCACAACCTCGACACTTCCCCCGAGCATTACCCTAACATCGTCACCTCACACACCTATCAGGACCGCCTGCGCACCATCCGCAACGTGCAGGACGCCGGCATTGCCGTCTGCTGCGGCGGCATCCTCGGCATCAGCGAAACCATCACCGACCGCCTGCGCCTGCTCGAAGTCATCTCCAACTTCAACCCGGCGCCGGAAAGCGTCCCTATCAATTCGCTCATGCCCATGCCCGGCACGCCGCTGGCGGACAACCCGCAGGTCGAGCCACTGGACATCGTCCGCATGATCGCCTGCGCCCGCATCGCCGTGCCCACCGCCAAGGTCCGCCTCTCCGCCGGCCGCACCCGCCTCTCCGACGAATCCCAGACGCTGTGCTTCTATGCCGGCGCCAACTCGATTTTCTACGGCGACAAACTCCTCACCACAGACAACCCCGACGCCGCCAACGACCGTGCCCTGCTCGCCAAACTCGGCCTGGACACCTTGGAGCCCGATACCTCGATCCCCGCGCCGCAGGCCGACCCTAACATCCCGGCCAGCCCGGCCTTTCCAGCCGCCACTCCAGCCCGCACCAATGGCGCCACCGCGGCTTGCTGTTAGCTCACGCCGCCCAAAAGGTTCCTGCCAGTGATCGCCAGGCGCAACGCCGTTGGCAGGGACCTTCCTTCCGGTTTCTTCTTCCAAGACCGTCCACTTCTTTGTTGCCAGCGCGCGGGAATGGGTGCATTGTGGAAAAGCGTTACCAACCACAATCCCATGGAAAAGCTCATTATCATTGCCAATCTCGGACGAGTCAGACCCGTGAAATTCAAGCCTGCTGGAGATGATCCGGCGGACAAGGCCCACTTGTTCGAAGACCCCCAAGACACGGTGGACCTCAGGCCCAAGTCGATTACCGAAGTGGTCACGGACCGCACCGGCCGGTTCCGCCAAAGCGGGACGCAGGACCATTCGGGCGGAATGTCCTACGGCGAGGATCACCACTTGAAAGCCGATCTGGAACATCAGGCATTGGAGCGCGTCGCGGGCAAAATCGGCGACATCGTGGCTGCCGCGGGCTACCCGGCCTGGCGACTCGTCATCCCGCAGGAAATCCGGCCCGGTTTGCTCAAGGTCCTGCCTGCCGCCGCCGCGCATGTGTTGTCCGACGTGGTGGCAGGCGATTTGACCAAGCTGCCATTGTCGGCATTGGAAAAGCGGTTCCTCAACGGCCACTGAACTGCGGTCACCTTGGAGCGTCAAGGGCTCAAAACCGAAACCCTCTCCCACCTGCTCGCGCCGCTCGCCTGATCGCCCACCATGAAACCCGCCCCGCCTCTTCAATCTCCAGTTTTCACGCTCCGCCAGCGGAAGGGCATTCTCGATGCCGCCCTCGGCTGTCTGGCGCTGCTGGCCGTCTGCGTGCCGCCGGCCCGCGCCGAGTTGACGCGGCAGGCCTTGCGCGACGCCGCCGATTATTCCGCGAGCCGCCGCGGCTGTTCCTTGCTGGTCGTGCAGCACGGCAAGACATTGTTAGAAGAATACCCCAACGGCGGCAACCCGCGCAAGGTGCATCAAATCTACAGCGGGACGAAGGCGTTTTTCGCGCTGGCGACGCTGGTGGCGGCGCAGGATGGCCTGCTGCGCCTGGATGAACCGGTGGCCGCCACCATCACCGAGTGGCGCGGCGACTCCCGCCGCAACAAAATCACCCTGCGGGAATTGATGAACTTCAGCGACGGCCTGGACCCGGGCTTTCACCTGCATTCGGACGCCGTGAGCGATCGCAACGCCCTGGCGCTGCGCACGCCGTCGGTGGCCGCCCGCGGCGAGGCCTTCACCTATGGGCCCAGCCATGGCCAAGTGCTGTGTGAAGTGCTGCGCCGCAAGCTGGCCTCGCGCGGCGCAACGCCGTTTGACTACCTGCGGCTCAAGGTGCTCGAGCCGTTAGGCATGGGCACCGTGCCGTACCGCTTCGACGCGCAGGGCATGCCCTTGGTCGCCAGCGGCTTTTACCTCACCGCGCGGCAATGGTCGCGCTTCGGGTTGTTGGTGTTGGGCCGCGGCACCTTCGAGCGGCGGGTGCTGGTGTCGGAAAAGTCGCTCGCGCAATGCTTCCAGGGCAGCGGCGTCAACCCGATGTTCGGCTTCGGTTTCTGGCTGAACAAGCTTGCCAACAGGAAAGGCGTCAGCGAGCCCGACATCGAGAACCTGTTGGAAAAAAAGTGGTACGAACAAGACTGGCACAACCGCTGCATTTGCCGCGGCGCCCCAACCGATCTGGTGGCCGCCGTGGGATCCGGCTATCAACGCTTGTTCATAATCCCCTCGCTCGACCTGGTGATCGTGCGGCAGGGCGAAAACGCGAGGTTTTCCGACGCGGAATTCCTGCGCAAGCTGCTGCGGCGCTAGGCACGCGGGGAACAGAGGTAACGGCGTTGGGCGGCGGCTTCCGGGTTGCGGGGCGCGCCGGCCTCGGCGCGGGTATCGCCGAGCAATTCGTCGCGAAACTTGGCGATGATCGCTTCCACCGGCCACGAGCAGGCCTCGCCAAAGGCGCAAACGGTCTTTCCATCTATCTGATATGCAAGCGCCTCCAGGGTATCCAGATCGGCCGGGGAGGCATCGCCGGCGACGAGGCGGTCGGAGATTTTTTTCATCCAGGTGGATCCTTCGCGGCAGGGGGTGCATTGGCCGCAGGACTCGTGGGCGTAAAACGCGTTGAGGTGGTTGAGCACCCAGGACATTTTGCGCGAGTCGTCCATCACGATGACGCCGCCGGAGCCGGCCATGGAGCCACAGGCGGCGATGGTGTCGAAGTCGAGCGGAATGTCCCAGAATGCCAGCTCGCGGCTGGAGCCATCGAGGTTCTTGAGGGTGAAGGATTCGTCACAGCGGAGGATTTTCGCGGACGATCCCCCCGGAATGACGGCTTTGAACTGGCGGCCGTCCCTGGGTCCGCCGCAGAGGTCGAATAACAACTCGCGCATGGTGAGCTTGCCGACCTCGATCTCGAAGTAGCCGGGTTTTCTAACATCGCCGGAGACGCACAGGATGCGGGTGCCGGTGTTGCGTGGCACGCCGAGGTTGGAGTACGCGTCGCCGCCCATCCGGATGACGTGTTTGACGTGACAGAGTGTCTCCACGTTGTTGACGATGGTGGGGCACATGTGGAGGCCGAGGGCGGCGGGGAAATATGGCGGCTTGATGCGCGGATAGGGGCGCTTGCCTTCCAGCGATTCGATCAGACCGGTTTCCTCGCCGCAGATGTAGGCGCCCGCGCCGCGGTGGACATGGATTTCCAGATCGAAGCCGGAGCCGAGGATGTCGGCGCCGACGAAGTTGTTAGCGCGGGCTTCCTCGATGGCTTGCTCCAGGATGATGGCGGCCCGGGGGAATTCCTCGCGGATATAGATATAGGCGAGGTGAGCGCCGACCGCGAAGGCGGAGATGACCATGCCCTCTAGCAACTGATGCGGGTCCTGGTGAACGATGTGGCGGTCCTTGAAGGTGCCGGGCTCGGATTCGTCGCAATTGCAGATCAGATAGACCGGCTTGGTGTTGTTAGGCGGAATGAAGGTCCACTTCATGCCGGTGGGGAAGCCGGCGCCGCCGCGGCCGCGCAGACCGGATTTTTTCACCTCCTCGGTGATTTCCCGCGGCTGCATGGCCATGGCCTTTTTCAAGTCCTGGTAGCCGCCGTCGCGCAGGTGGCAATCGATGGAAGTATCCCAGCCCTCGCGGTCCACGTTCTTGAAGATGAGCCGGTATTCGCGGGCGTGGGGTGGTTTGGTGTAACTGATCATGCCGAAAATCTCCGCCGCAGTATGGGCGGCCAATCCCGCCAGGCAAACCCCAAATCCCGCAAAATGGAACCGCGCACCGATTACGGCAAAGGCCGGAGGCGCCCAACGCACCTCCGGCCCCGGATTTCTGAATTACGGGTTACCGATTACGGGGTGACCGTGACCGCCAGACGGCAGAACTGCGGCGACCCGGCTGGCAGGGTATAGACCACCTGGCTCGGGTTGCTCAGATCTACATTCAACGGATTCGCAGGCACCCAGTCACCGTTGAGCGTGGAGGAAACCTGCACGACATAGTCCGTGCCATAGACGCCGCCGTAGCTCGCGCCTTTCGGCCATGTGACCTTGCCGTTCACCACGGTCGGATTGGAGGTGAAGGTCGAGCCGGTTTCGCCCATGAAGTATTCCACACCGTTGGGAACGCCATCATGGTCGAAGTCCAAATTCGCCGCCTGCCCGCCCGCGTTGAGAGCCGCCCAAGCGGTGTAGCTGAGGCTAACGCTCACAACCACCGAGTCAGTGACCGGGGCGCTTACGCCGTCGTTGACCGTCACGGTGTAAGTCGTGGTGGTGGCTGGCGAGGCGGTGGGATTGGCTATCGTGGCGCTATTCAGTCCCGTCGTCGGCGACCAACTGTAGGAGTAGCTGGAGCCTGTGCCGCCGCTGGCGGTCGGACTGCCGCCGATCGAGGTCGAGGGCGCCGCCGCAGTGACGTTCTTGTCCGGCCCGGCATTGGCCACCAACGCGGTGAGGGCGGGTCCGGTGGTGGTGACCGTGAGCGTGCCGCCGGTGGTGCTGGTGATCTGGGTGAGCGGAGTGGCGCTAGGCCCGTAAACGCCGGCAGCCACCGGAGTGGTGCCGATGTAGAGCTTGGCCACCGTATCGGTGCCCGCGAAGTTGAGGTCGAGCGTGGCACCGCTGGCAATGAACACGGAGGAGGAATCGTTGCTGGTGTTGGCGCTGGCCAGTGACAGGGTGCCGCCGGTGACCGTGGTGTTGCCGCTATAGCTGTTCACGGCGGTGGCGCCCTGCGTCAACGTGCCGGCACCGCTCTTGGCCAGATTGAGATTGCCACTGATGGTGCCACCGAAGCTGTTGGCAACGGCGTTGTTCACCATGAAGGTGGAAACCGTGCCGGAGCTGTTGGTGACGATGTTGGTGGTGGGCACCGAGCTGTCGGCAGCGTTGGCAGCCTCGCCGATGCCACCAACGGTCTGGTTGAACCCGTTGAGGTCGAACGTGCCATAGACGGTGTTGCCGCTCAGATTGACGTATAAGGGATTCGCCACCGGGGGAACCAGACCCAGCTCGGGCCAATCTGCCGCATAGTAGAAGCCGCCGCCGACTGCCAGCTTGGTGCCGGTGGGCAGGGCGTTGTTCACGCCGAGCTGGAGGGTGCCTTGCATGGCCATCGTGTCGCCGCCGTAGGTGTTGACGCGGTCGAGAACCAGGGTGCCCAGACCGACCTTGCGCAGGGTCATGTGGCCCGAGTCAGCGAGCATGTTCTCGCCGATGACCTGGTCGATTTTGGCCGTGTACAACGTGTTGACGGTGATGCCCATGATATGGGGGAGGGTGGAACCGTTAGTCCCGGGAATGCCCAGCGTTGTGTCCGGTGCCACATTCGAATAGACGTTCGGGCAAGGCTCGAGGGTCCAGGTGCTGGGGACGGTCAATCCTGCATCGGTGATGACCATGGTGTTGGCATTATTGGCGATCGTAGCACCGCCTGGCTGGCTGCCGAAGTACGTTGCATTTCGTTGCACCACGTTGCAGTGCAGCGTGGTCAGGGCCTGCCCATTGTCCGCCAACCGGCCGGCGCCGGTCCAGGTGCCGGTGGCCGCAGTGAAGGTCACCGTGCCGGTGCCCAGCGGGCCATTCAGGATGGCACCGCCCGAAAGGACGTCGTCGTGATCCACCGTGACGCCCTGGGTGATGCCATAGGTGCCGTTCCAGCCGGTGCCGCTCATGCCGACCCTAACGCCACCGGAGAAGGTGTTAGCCCCCTTGAACACATCGCCGGGGTTCAGCACCGAGATGCCGCCGGGGCCGGAAATCACGCCGGTGTTGGACGTCCGATAGCCGCCATTGTTAAAAAGCAGCGTCCCCGAGTTGATCTGGATGTTGGCGCTCCGGGTCGCGTCAAAAGTCGTAGTGCCCATCGAGACGAGGCCCGCGCCGGCATTGATCACGAAGGTCTCGGCAGCGGGTGTGGCGGTCATGGGGTTTTTCACATAAATGATGCCGGTGCCCGTGTTGGTGACGGTCGTTGTGCCTACGGTGCTGCCGAAGGAGTTGTCGCCGTTGGCGGTCACTAGAACCTGCTGAGCATTGGGATCGGGGGGCACCGCTTGGACCGGAGCGGCGCTGATCAGGATGTTGCCATCGTAGCCGGTGCCCAGGTTGGAGAGGGTCTTGGTTCCGGTGCCGACCAGGTCGAGCTCGCCGGTGCCGGTGGTGCCGGAGGAGTTCACGTTGACGGCCACGTCGCCGGTGCCAAGGCTCAGTTTTCCACCGGTGAGCGTCAGCGGTGTGGTGGCGGTCGGCAGGGCACCAAACTGCAAGGTGCCGAGGTTGACCACGACCGGGCCCGTGAAGGTGTTGGCGACGTTGGAGCAGACCCAGGTGCCGGTGCCGCTCTTGGTGATGCCCAGAGTGGTGGCAGCGCCATTATCGATGATGCCGGCGAGGGTGTTGGCATTGGTGTTGCTGCCGTCTAGGGTCAGCACTGTGGCGCCGGCCGCGCCGCCGGTGATGCCGCCGCCGAAGACCAAGGTTCCGGCATTGGCTCCGGTGCCACTGGCGCTGTTGTTGGCGATGGTGTAGGTGCCGCCCGCGCCCTCGATGACCAGCGGGGAATTGATGGTTTCAAGGGCGTTGGTGGAGCTGAGCGAGCCGAGGATCTGGGTCGTGCCGCCGCTACTCAGCAGCAGGGAATTGCCCGCCGTGGTGCCGATATAGTAGTTGTCCGCAAGCGTGCCGAAGCTGATGCCGCCGAGGTTTTGGGTGGTGGAGTCGATGACGATGGGAGAGCCCACGGCACCCCAGGTATTGGCGATGGCGGCGTTAAACGTCGCGACATCGGTGTTGGTGGTGGAGGCGATGCTGCCGGGTGCGGCGCTGTTACCGTCCCAGTTGTTGACCGTGGACCAGTTGGCATCCGCGCCACCGCCATCCCAGATCTGGTTGGCGGCATGGGCCGAGTAGGTGATGAAGGAGCCGGCGAAGACGCAGGCGGCGAGTGGCAGGATGCGATGGATGGAATTTTTCGGTTTCATGCTTTTGGTTTTCGGTTTTGGTTTTCGGTTTTAGGGTTCGGTTCTGATTCGGTTCTTCTATATGGGGATTCGGTTTTTTCTAATCATTGCAGCGAGAGAATTGAAACGGGGTCGTGCCGCGGCCGCTGATGCGTGCCATGACACAATCACCCACGCAAGGCGCTCAGCGAGAGCGGCACATGGTTTTTTTCAGGGGCTTTTCAGGATTTATTCAGGAATTATTCAGGGTTTATTCAGGGTTTATTCGGGTGCGGGTTCTAAGGATCGATTGATCGGTCGCAAGGGTTGCATACGGGTGGCGCGAACTTGATTGCTTGACTGAACTTCCAACGGTAACCCTCCGAGACACCCCCGCAAGAAGAAATTTCATATTTTTTTCACGGCGGGGTTTTGCGGGGTGATTCCGCACCCGCAGGGCACCAAATTCGGGCGGCTAACAGATGCGACGGTCACAGACCGCTACAGTGGAACGATTTCAACGATCCGGCAGACGCCATCGGTGATGCTGAAGCGGACGTTACAGCCGCAGAGGTCGGCACCGAATACGCGGGCGTGGTCGCCGGTTTGGGTGGCGGGTCGCGGATCGAGCGCGAGCGCCTCGCGAATCAGGGCTTGGGCGCGTGCGGGCAAGCGGGCAAACGCCTCGCTGGCGGCGTCATGGACGCTCACCGGCAAGCGTGGCGGGGCTTCGCTGGCGAAGCCTCCGACTGCTTCCACCGGGGCTTCCGCGTAGGGCAGGTAGGGTTTGACGTCGAAGACCGGGGTGCCGTCGATCAAGTCCAAACCGCCCAGCAGCAGCACCGGCGCCTCGGCTGAGCCTCGGTCAATTCCATCGAGGCGCACCAGCGAAAGTCCGAGGCCGTTGGGCCGGAATGGCGAACGGCTGGCAAACACGCCGCGGCGCCGGTTGCCGCCGAGGCGGGGCGGACGGACGGTGGGATGCCAGCCTTGGTCGAGGGTTTGGTGAAAGCCGAAGATGAGCCACAAGTGCGAAAACCCCTCGAGGCCGCGAATGGCTTCCTCGCTGCGGAAGGCCTCATGAAAAGCCAGGCTGCCGAAGGCGCTCGGGCACAAGCCCGGTTGCCGGGGAGCAGCGAATTTGCCCCCGAAGCACGAGCGGATCACGCCGATGGGTTCGATGATCATTCAAACCCTCAACGGGTCTTGAAGTGAACGCTGCCACGCAGTTCCTTGCCCTCCCGGCGGCTGTGGATGGTGAGGGAATCCAGTTCGCCCATGGCGTCGATGAGTTTCACCCGCAGCGGTTTGCCGGTGGTGAATTTCTCGAGTTGGGGAGTGCCATCGCCAAACACGGCGGCGGCATTTTCATCCAGCAGTTTCATGGTCTCGACGGCGCTCTCTTGCATTGCCTTGAAATCCACCTTCAGCCACAGGCCGGTACGAGCGGCTCCGCCCTTTTCGGCGCTGGCGAGGAGCTCCAGCGCGCGGTTTTTCGAGGTGGAGGCGGCAAACCACTTGTCGCCCACCGTCACCGAGGGGACGAAATCATCGTTGAGGAACGGGAACGACATGTACCAAGTCTTGTAGCTGTCCTTGTCCGAACTCATCGGTTTTTGCATCGGGATTTCCTGGCCTCTGACCTCGCTGATTTTGGCCAGCAACTTGGTGCAGGCCTCGTTCATCTTGGTCCATGAGGATGCCAGTTTGGCGCGGTCGGTCACCGGGGAAATCAGGGTGGCACGCGGGAAACGCCCCTTGTCGACCAGCAGTTGCGGCACGCCTGGGATGGCCGGCACGGTGCCCTTGAGATCGACGATGATGGCGGTTTCCTGGCCGAGGCCATCGGCGAGATCGCCTTTCATGGCATCCCACAGCGCCACCGCATCAGTGCGGAACTTATCGTTGAAGAGGGTGGCCATCCCCTTGAATTGCTTCATCGGTCCTTCCTCCATGGGCATCTCCGAGACTTTCATGGCCATGGCATAGGCCGTTTCCACCAACGCCTCATAAAAGGCGCGGGCTTTGCCGTCATAGGTGACATCGGACGTCATGTCGGCAAAAAACGCCACATCCGGGGAGTCGCCGAGGTGGCCGAGCTTGGCCGGGGCTTTCCAATCCAGTGCCCCGGCATCATAGCCGCCGAAGGATTCGACCTTCAGGCCCTGCTCGAAAAACGCCACCATGCCCAGCGCTTCCATGCCACCGAGCTTGCGCAACGCGGCCTCACGGTCGGCCACCAATTGCAACATGGCCTGCAAGTCGCGGGTGTCGCCAGCCCCGTCCTCACCGGCGAGCCCGTCGCGCAGGCCGCTGGTGTAGGCGGAAAATCCGCCTTTGACCGTGTTGATGGCTTTGGCGATGCTGTCATTGCCAAAGACGAGGGCGGCCATTTCCTTGGACGCGTAGGCATCGCTGAACGCCAGGGCGGCTCCGGTAGTTAGGGACTGGCCGGGCTCGTTCACCAGGTTGCAATCCGTCTCGGAGGCGCCGATGAACATCACGACATAGTCTCCCAGCGTGCCGGAGGCGAGCACCAGGTTCTTCTTGGCCACCACGGCGAGCAGCTTGTCAACCGTCTCGGCACCAAGCATCTCTTCCATCGATTCGCGATCAGTGGCCATTTGCTCGGAGAGTTTGGTCCCCAGAAGTTTGAAGCCGCTGAACTTGGCCCCCGCTTTCTCAAAGTCCACGGTTTCCACCATCGGGCCGGCAGACTCCATATTCCCCAGAACCTCCGACACGCTCGCGGCCACCACGGCTTGCCGTTCCTTGGAGGTGCGGAATGCCAGATAAATGGGCGGCATGTTGGCACGCTCCAGCAGGCCGAGGCCGGATTCCGTATCATTGACGAGATTCTTCACCAGATCCTCGCCGAAACCGCCCATGCCCATCGCGCTCTGCATGCCGGACAGATCGCCGTCCTTGACTGCCGCCACATAGGCCTTGGCCATGGCCCGCATTTGGAAATAGCTGAAGCGGTTGCTCAGAGTGGACAGATTCGCCAACTGCTCACCCGCCGATTTACCCACGGCAAACGTCACTTCGAGGCCGAGCAGATCGCCAGGTGCGATGGGCTCCGACGGGGCATCATCATCGGCGTCGGCAGGGCCGGGTTTCTCCTCCATCGCCGGTTCGTCGGCAGCGTCGGCGCCTCCGATGGCGGCCACGACGAAGGTGGCGGCACCGGCCCCCGACAAGGCACCGGTGGTCTTATCCGGCTTCTTGGCGGCGGGCTTCTTGACGGCGGGTGGCGCCTTTTCCTGCTCGTCGTCCGGAATCGCAAAATCCTCATCCGCGGGTTTGGCATCTTTATCCATGCCTTCCACGGGCTCGCCCATCGGTTCCATGTCCCGGCCCATCCCCAAGCCACCGCCGATCTGCTCCTCAATGACTTTCCAGAGCTTCATGCCTTTCGCCCGCTCGCCGATTTTGTTGCCGTTGTAAATCGAAATCACCGATTCGGTGTTCTGTGGCAAATAGCGGACAAATCCGAGTTTGGTGGCACGTTGTTCCGCGCTCAGCGCCTTGACTTCCGGCACGTTGCCCGTTGCCGGTGTGGCGGGGGTCGTCGGACTTGCCGGTGTGGCCGGCGCGGCTGGAGTCGCCGGACCACCGGGACCCGACTCGCCCGGCGTGGCAAGCGCCGGCGGGGTGGACGCACCCGGTTTGCCCGTTTCTTCTTTCTTACTGCATGCTCCGAACGTGAAAACCACTGCCGGAATGACCACCCAAAATAATCGCGTTTTCATAGAAGCGTGAAAACTAGCGAAAACCGTGCCTGGTAGCAAGGACAATGGCAGCCTTGGCGAAAAATCAGTCAGCATCCCGCCCGGGTGCCGGCAAACCCCGGGGCCGCCCCTTTCTTGCGCTCGTCTAATCTCCGGGGTTGCGCAAGCGCCCGCTTCAGGCAATGTTCGCGCCAGACGTACCCCCACATGGCCGCCAGACCCACCACGCCCGCTCGCAGCGATCTCTTCCCATTCGACCTCGTCCGCCCGGAACTCGAGCGGGTTGAAGCCTCCATCCGGGACCAAATCCGCGCCTTTGATCCCGCCGTTGAGCCTTACGTCGATTACGTCTGCAACACCTCGGGCAAACGCATCCGGCCCGCGCTGGCCATCCTCGCCGGCGGCGCCACCGGCGGCGTCACCGACAAACACCTCAAAATCGGCGTCATCCTCGAACTCATCCACATGGCCACCCTCGTCCATGACGACATTCTGGATGGTGCCACCACCCGCCGGATGGTTCCCACAGCCAATGCCAAGTGGGGCAACGCGCTCTCCGTGTTGCTCGGCGACGCGCTGTTTTCCCATGCCCTGACGCTGGCCACCGATTTCGACAGCATCGACATCTGCCGCAAGGTCGGCCATTCCGCCCGCGAAGTCTGCCAGGGCGAAATCATCCAAACCCAGCGCCGCTTCGATTTATCGCTCTCCAAGGAGGATTATTTCCGCATCATCGAAATGAAAACCGGCGTCCTCTTCGCCGCCGCCACCGGCCTCGCCGGCAACCTCTCCGGCGTCGACGCCGATACCGAGGCCAAACTTTTCAGCTACGGCATGAAACTCGGCACCGCCTATCAGATTTACGACGACTGCCTGGATCTCGTCGGTGCCGAGGAAATCGTCGGCAAGACGTTGCGCACCGATCTGGCCAAGGGCAAACTCACCCTGCCCATCCTCAACCTGCTGGAAACCGCCTCCGAGGCCCAGCGCACCAAACTCAACAAGCGCATCCTCGACCAGGAACCCCTCGACTTGCCGGTGCTCGTCGGCATCGCCGAATACGAGGGCTCCATCGAAAGCGCCGTCGATACCGCCCTCTCGTTGTTAGAAGAAAGCCGCCACGACCTCCGGGCACTGGACACCTCGATCCACTCCGACGCCCTCGCCCAGATCACCTGGTTCCTCGCCGGCCTGCTCAACAAGTGCCGGCGGTAGCTGCCGCACTGGCTGGTGCACCGGCACCGGGACGGCCTGGCAGATTTCACGCCAGCCGGGAAAGTTCCAACGGTTGGGAAAACCCGCGCATTGGTCCGGCTTGACCGGATGAATGCGGCAGGCATCGCCATCCAACATGCCGCACTCGTGGTTGTCCTTCTCCAGCAGCGAAAGCCCCTGCCGGTTGGCGCGCAGCCGCGTGTGCCTGGCCACGAACTCCTCTTCCGTCAGGCCCAGAAACGCGGCGATGCGGGGGACCTCGCGATCCTCCAATCTAACATCTCCGGGCCACTTGCAGCAGGCGCCGCAGCGCCGGCAGACGTGGAACACCTCGGCATCGAGCAGGACGCCCGGGTTGTTAGGACTGCCGTGATTTTCCAACTTCATCTCAGGCGGCCGCGGCGAGGCGGTGGTAGTAGAAATTGACGCGGTTGAGGAAGGCCCGCCACTTGGCGCCGGGGCGGCCGTAGTCCATCAGGAGGTGCGGGCAATTCTTGTTAGACGGGTGCTTGCCGCGGCGCGGCCAATGGTAATGGGGGACGACGTTGCGCAGGGGGATGTGGTTGCGCCACATCAGATAGGCGGTCAGTTTCGCGCTCCGATCGAGGGTGGCCTGCCAGTTGTTGCCGCGGTTCTCGCACATTTCGATGCCAATGGACAGGCGGTTGCCGGGACCGTCGAAGTCGGCGTGTTCGCCCTGTTCGCTGATGGGCATGTGTTGGATCGCCACGTGGTCGTCCACGGTGAAATGCCAGATGAGGAACCCGATGCGGTTGCCGCCCGGGCGCATGCCGGAACGCAATGCGCCGCGCTTCAGCGCCAACGCGTGGCGGGAGGCGTCCGCGTCCTTGTTCTCGGTGCTGTGGATCGTGATGTACTGCGGGGTCATCGGCCGGACCACCCTGCGGCCGTAGGTGCCGCGTGCCACCATGTCGCTGCGCAAATGCACCTCGCGCAGCAACCCGGCAGCCGAAATGCCGCCGCCTTGCGGGGGGGAAACCGGGCCGCCAAACGAATCGGATGGTTCGAAACGGCGTTGGCGCCACGAATCGGGCACGCCCTGCGGCGGACCGAGCGGGTGGCATTGCAGGCTGCACAGGCACAGGGCAACGAGAGGGAACAGCCGGCGGAGGCATTTCATGCGGGGCACTCTTAGCACCGATCCGACCCGTGCCAAAATGGAAAGTTCCAACATATTCACGACGGCACGCGCAGACTCACCGCCTCGGCGAGTTTCCGCTGGTTGGCGTCGAGGGTGAGAACCTCCTTGGCACCCAATTCCTGCACGCTGGCAATGAGATTGGGATGAGATCGAGGATCGGTGTGGAAAACCATCCCTGAAAATCTTGCTCGGGCGGGTCGCTGGTTACGCCCAAATGAGATAAAGGGACAGAGAAACAATCAGAGATAAAGGGACAAATCAGAGATAAATGGACAGAGAAACAATCAAAATTTGCTTGCGTCCGCCCGTTTCGCCCGTTTGAGATTAAGGGACAGAGAAATAATTAAATTCGTGCCATGCGCCACGGTGTCCTAATTTATGAGGCAATGGGCATCATTCGCCGGATTCCTGATTCTTCCTACGGTGTCTTTACTTGCGCGGCAACGCGCCGGCCCGCCAAGCGGTCGGCGTCAAGCTTGACAAAGCGCGATGACCTGGAGAGGCTTCGCGCGCTAACGAAATCCCCATCCCAATCACCCTCATGAGAAGCAACTCATCTTATTTTGCCGGACTTGATATTGGCGGCACCACGGTTAAGGCCGTATTGGTCGATGCCCGGGCCGAGCAGGCCGGCGCGCTGGTGGAAGTGCGCAGCCTGGTCAAGGACGGCTACGAGGCGACCTTCGGCCAACTGGAACTGGCGCTCGAGCAACTCGCCGCCGGTGCCGGCATCGAGCGCGGTGCCATTGCCGGCATCGGGCTGGACGTGCCGGCACCCAGCAGCGACGGCGTGATCTGGGGCCGCGCGAATCTGGCCGACGACTGGGTTGGCACCGACATCCGCGGGCTCCTCTCGGCGCGGCTGGGGGTGCCGGTTTTCATGACCAATGATGGCAACGCCGCCGCGGTGGGCGAGTACGCCGTGCGCAAGAATTATACCAGCAGCCTGATGTTGGTCGCACCCGGCACCGGCCTGGGCGGCGGACTGGTGCTGCCCGGCGGCCGCTGCTATGAGGGCGTCAATGGACTGGCGCTGGAAGTCGGCCACGTCAGCGTGCCGTTTCGCGAGAATGATGGCAGCCTGCCGGCCTGCTCGTGCGGCCTGACAGGTTGTTCGGAGGCCTGGGTGTCGCTGATGGCGCTGCGCCGCAGGCTGGGCTTGGAACTGGCCAAACCGCAATGGGCCGCACACCCGCTCAATCAAACCGACGCGTTGATCGAGGAGAAGGCCTTTCGGTTGAGGGAGTTCGCGCAGGACGGTGACGAGTTGGCGGTGAGCGTTTTCCGACAACAGGGATTCATCCTCGGATTCCTGATCGCGGATCTGGTGCGGGTGTTCGACCCGGGCTTGGTGGTCATCGGCGGCGGCCTGGCCGAAACCTCCTTCCGCGACCACTACATGACCTGGATCGAAGAAGGCTTCGCTGACCGCGCCTGGTCGGTTTACCGCTTCAGTCCGCTCGACAAGACCAAGGCGACGACCCGCTTCGAATGGGCCAGCGGCGGGGATGCCGCCGCCGCCGTCGGCATGGCTTTCACCGCCCGCGAGTTGTTTCAGTAAGCCGGTGGTTCAGCGCAGGGCTGCAATCACTGTGCCGTAACGGTCCTTCTTGTCCGGATATTGTTCCAGGCCAAGCCTCGCGGCCTCGAGCGCGGTCTTCCCGGATTTGTTAGCAACGGTCTTGTCCGCGCCCTTGGCGAGCAGTGCCTTGACGATGTCGGCGTGGCCGCGCTGGGCGGCGATGATCAGCGCGGTGTTGCCCTGCTTGTCGGCGAATTGATGGGCCGCGCCCAGTTCCAACAACTTGGACGCCACCTGGTTCAGCCCGCTCCAGGACGCCCACATCAACGCCGACCAACCGTCGCGGTCGAGGGTGTCGAGTTGGGCTCCGTGACTCACTAACAACTCGACCATGGCCACGCGCTTGGCATCGGTGTCGGCGATGGTGGCCGGATCGGCGTAGTTCGCATACGCCGCCCGCATGAGCGCGGACCGGCCCAATTCGTCGGTTTCGTTGGTGACGCTCTCGCCCTGTTTGACCACCTCTTGGAGCTTTTTGGAATCCGCCTGGACGATGGCGGTGACAATCGGGTCGTCGGCCTTGACCGCGCCCTTGAGTTTCGAGAATCCCTTGTCCACCACCATGACGAATCCGGTGGAGAGGGCGAACAGAATGATGCCGTCGCTGAAAATTTCCTTGAGCTTGGTCATGGGGTGTTGCCCTCCGCTGCTGGTTCGGGTTGGTCCGGAGTCTCCCCGGCGTCCTTGCTGGTGAGAAAATTGCGCATGGCGATCACGGCGATGGGACTCAACACCGCGAGCAGCAGATAGATCAGCCACATGAATTCCGGAGACTGATGATAGGTGATGTTGCCGGTCTCGATCTTGGGGCGGATCCCGTCATAACAATACCTGGAAATCAGGATGCCGCTGACGAAGCCGTTGATCGGCTTGGAAATGAACGAGGGCAGCGCGGAGAGCGCCATGTAGGAAGACACCTTGTCCTTGGGCGCCACCGAGGCGATGTACTCGGTGAAACGGGGCATGAAGATCAATTCCCCGACGGCGAACACCAGGATCTGGGTGACGATCATGACGAAATACGCCTGCGTGACATTGCGCACCCCCGGAATCGCCAGCGCCCACTCCAGCGGCACCGCCATGATTACCAGCGAGGAGGCGGACACGACCATGCCGATGATGATGAGTCTAACGGTTGCATAGCGGTTGATCACCGGAATCAGCACGATCAAGCCCACCACGATGATGAAGGGATTGATCGAGTTGGCCAGGCCCAACTGGAAATCACTGTAGAGAACCCGCGTGTAATACTTCGGCATCACCAGGAACTGGTGGGTGAAGACGAGCCGCACCCCAATGGTGAGCGCCAGAAAGAGCAGCAGTTTTTGAAAGGCGCTTTCCTTCCACACTTCCATGAAGATGGCCAGCGGGCGCTTGGCCGCGTGGCCGCCGGCAAGCCGTTCGCTCTCTTCAGCATAGTTTTCCTCGTTGATGAAGAAAGTGCAGGCAAACGTGCACAAGGCCATGACAAAGCCGAAATCGAAGATCGCCAGATTGCCGTTGACCTCGCCCAGCCTGCTGTTGCGAAAGCCGTCGATGACCACCGCGCCGGCGATGATCGCGCCGATGTTCATGATCAGATAGTAGACATTGAAGCCGGTGGCGCGCGTCTGCTTGCTGGTGAAGCGCCGCAGCGACGTCATCGTCACCGGAACCATGAAGGCCGTACCCAGCGCCATGATGATGATCAGCGCCCTGACCACGTATTTCAGATCCTCGGTCTGGAGCATTCCCTCGCCCGTGCCGGGAAACAACGCCACCAGGCAGGAAGCGATCCGGTGCTCCTTGAGAACGTCCATGTTAGGCGCGAGGCCCAGTCCCAGGCGGGAGACCGCCAGCAGGGCGATGCCGATATAGAAGGATTTCTTGATGCCGATGACGTCGCAGATCGAGCCGACCGCAAACACGAAGGCGGTGATATAGAGCGTGTAAATTCCCACCCAGACACCCGAGTCCACATCGTTGAACCCGCAATTGGTGGTTAGATAGAGCGCGAGGACGGTGATCATCGAGAAATACGCCAGGCCGTCGAAGAACTGGATGGCATTGGTCAGCCAGAAATCCTTGGACGCGCTCTTGAGGATTTTGAACTCGGCGAAGTAGTTGATAACAGGGTTTGGCATGCGGAAGATCTGGGGGACCGGGTTTGTTGGATAAATACCGCCGGGGGGACTCGAACCCCCACGACCGCGAAGTCAACGGATTTTAAATCCGCAGCGTCTACCATTCCGCCACGGCGGCATTTTCCCCGCGTCGTCGGGCAACGACGGCGCGACGATAGCGATTTGCACCCCGGCGTCCAGTCCGGCCTTGCCACACCACGCATTTTTTTTCAACACCCCGGACGAATCTCCTCCGGCAAGCGGCCAGGCCAGCGCCGGCCGGCCTCACGCAACAGCGCGGCCGAGGCTCAATTTTGCGGCGGGACGTAGCTTTCCACCCGGCGGTTGTTGGCGGGGTTGGCGTCGGTCTTGCCACCGGATAGCGTCACGGAGGAATCGAATTGCAGGGGTTGCGAGGGATCCCAGTTGGCCGCGGGCAGCGG
>Ga0118677_10006535_pt1 | contig 19662 bp, 20 predicted proteins | sample AliMusrvi5mmetaG_FD_86154 | JGI IMG/M metagenome (GOLD analysis project Ga0118677, IMG submission 86154)
TACAGGAACCATTTATCCTGTATATGGAAGTGGTAGTGATACATTCCGCACCGATAAACACAACCGACTTGGAAAAACATGTAAGGTTGGAAGATTCGCACTTTCAGAAACCAATATGGTAATGATAGTCAATGGACCGTATTGGCTAATGGATTCAGGCCTTACTGTTGAAAGTAAGAAACCAGAAACTATGATGACCGAGTATCTTTGGTATTGCCTTCTAATGGATAAGAAGCGACTTTCTACAATCTCTACTGGATCTTGTCAGAAGAATATTGAGATGGAAGGCTTCAATAAGATTGAGTATCTTTGTCCTCCTATTGAAACCCAGCAAGAAATCGTCGCAACCCTTGACCGCATCTATGCACCAGGCACGACTGAACTTGCTGAGACTCTCAAACTAACCGATAAGGCGATGGATCTTGTTCTGGCGAATCCTGGAGGTGCTTCACTTGAGCCTATTGTGGAGGCTCAGCGTCTTATGCGTAAGTCGGCACAGATGGTGGCGGATGTCAAGGCACAGATGGTGGCAGATGTCAAGGCACAGATGGTGGCGGTATTCAACACATCACTAAAATCAAAAGATTCTTCTTGGTTAGATATCAGTTCATTCTGTAAGTTTGAAAGAAGTAAGATTCAAGCAAGCAAGAATACACCAGGTGATTACCCATTCATATCGCTATCAGTAAGCACTCATAATGTAAATCTCCTTGATAATTCAGAGCATGTATTTATCAGTGCTATACCGGCTGGAAACAGAAAAATGAAAGTGCAGTATCAGAGCGGTGAATGTTCTTATTCAAGTCTTATGTTTCATTGTGTATTGGATAAAGAAAAGGTTGTTCCCAAATACTTCTATTACTATCTATACTATAATATGGATATTCTAAATGAGTATGTAATGGGCGTTCAGCCAAAATTCACATATGAGAGTTTCCTTTCACGGAAAATTACTATGCCGATGCTTGAAGTCCAAGAGGATATCATTCGTCGCATCGGCATTATTGAGTCTCAACTATCATCACTTGAGAACCTTGGTAAGCAGGCAGAGGACAACGCCCGTTTCATCTTGGATTCTTACCTAAATACTGCCTGATGTAATACCTGCGTCCCGTCGACACCCATATAGAGGTAGACTCTTGCCCCCGTTAGGCCTCAGATAAGCTCAGAACCAGATAAGCTCAGAACCAGATAAGCTCAGAACCAGATAAGCTCAGAACCAGATAAGCTCAGAACCAGATAAGCTCAGAACCAGATAAGCTCAGAACCATATAAGCTCAGAACACTATACAACATGATTTTTTCTTGTCTGCCTCATTAGGCTCTACTGGAGCAGAAGTGCCACTGCATAGTCTAGGTTTATTTTCGGTATTTAGTGTAACTTCACTATCTTCATATGAATACGTTCGCAAAGTTACTGTATTGTTGTATCGTACAATAGGATGTAAACTACCCCCTATTACACGAGCATTAGGAAGACTGGTTGTTCTAAGTATTCCCCTTGTCTGCGGTCGTGGCATATACTCATACTCAACGCGTCGTATCTTTTCATCTGTACCCCATTCGGTCATAAAGTACCATTCTTTGATTGTTATTATCTCTCCTAGACCCACACCATCTTTAACAAGGCACGTATCTGGCGTGAGAATTAGGATTCTTGCATATGTATCACCTTCGCCAAATTCAAAGTAATCGCCTGGATGAATAACCGGAAAAGCGGTATCCATTTCTACCTAGACTTACATTTATAAGCGTACCTAAACCCTCTTTCATACACTCACTAAATGGACTGGTCCTCTCTCCCCATTGATATTGTCGGCGTAATTACATCCTACACAGGAAAGTTAAAGAGGCGTGGCGACTCCTTCGTCACCCAGATAGATGTCCAGTCGCCTGCGTTTGAACTGGTCCGCCACTGTCTACAGAAGAAGGCCCAGGACCTTTGCCCGCAAAGCGGGCAACCAACAACCCCTTTTACAGAGATTCCTTTTTCTGAGATGAATGGTGTACTGTACAATAACACCTTCTACGGATATGGGTCGGCATCCTTTTGCAGAGATGGGGATACTACATGGTATAAGATTACTGAACCGTGGTATATTTGTGTTAAAGGGGGTCCTTTGCGGCATCCTTACTTCAAGCACCTACCTCCGTGGCTATGAAAAAATTGAACCAGCCTCCCCACCCTTCACCATGTCCCCACAATGTCGACGGAAACCCTCGACCACCAAGCACGGTGCCTGGCATACCAGGTCGCCCTCTCCCCCCTCGCAGAGCAGATGGATCTGACGACCATGGCACCCGAGGAAGCTCTTGCGGTAGGAAAGAATCCAGATATCTTCGTGTTTGACCTTGACTACACGGTCTGGCCCTTTGACTGCGATAAGGATGTCTTTGCCCCCTTTTACCGAAACCCCCAGGGAGTCTACGATTCCACGCAACGCTGGGCTAACCCCTATCGTGACGTACCTGACATCATGGCGACCCTCTATGACGCCGGCATGAAGGTAGCCTTCCTCTCGCGAAACCCTAGTGATGACTCCATTGAACAGCTCCTCAGGGCCATTCCTATGCAGACCATGAAAGGCCAACTCTCCCTCTGGGATGCCATGCCTAATCGTAACTACTTTCACGCCTACAGTAGCGGAGCGAACAAGGGAAAGAATCTCCACTTCGCTACACTACGTAAGCTAACAAACGTGCCCTTTGAGAACATGCTCTTCTTTGACGATCTCCCGCAGAACATTCACTACGCGAGGAAGCAGGGGACGACAAGCGTCGAGCTAGACCTTCGCCGTGGTCTGAGTTGGATGTCCTTTCTCAAGGGTCTGACCCTCTGGAGGGCCAGGCATTAGCCAAACACACAAACAAACCTAATCCATATAAATGTGACTCACCAGCCCGTTCTGGAAGCGTAGCCAGTCGAGGCGTATCACGTACACCAGCACCTCCCACTCCTTGTTCGCCTCCCCATCAGGATGTTTAACAGAAAGATTGAGTTTTACCGTTTGTAACTTCGACGCATTTGCTGTCCCTGACGGCTGATGCTGACCAGGTGTCCTGGCGAAGGAATACCCATAAATAAAGTCGGCATACGCTGCATACCCGCCAGCATGAGCATGGCAGATATGTTGCCGAAACCACTGCTCCTCTTTTTGTACGATTTCCACTCCATTGAGATAAATGGACGCTTGGGTAAGAAGGGGTCTACGTGTATTGAACACGGGATCGTATTCAGCTTGTGTTACAGATGAGAAGTTTACATACTCACCTCGTATAGTATTCGCCTTTCGTCGTACGACCCAAATAATCTCTTCCATGGGGTGATTTATCTCAAGAGGGAGCTGTACATTAATGACGTCTTCCGTCGATCCTGTAACACTAAACTTCAGGGGTTCAGTAAAGGTAAAGGTCTCGACCTTACGCACCAGTATCTCAAAGGGAGACCGCAGGATAGCCTGCCGAAGCTTACCATCTGTGTGGGCAGTATAGGTAATGAGTTGAATCCTCTTGAACTGGGGAATACCTACTCCTGTAGTAATGACTCTGGGAGTGGAACCTGTACCATCCACCCCCTTGTCAATAATATGTATCGACTGTCCTAGGGGCGTAGGGTCATTTATGCAGGTATCGTATTTCGTGCCAGGTTGAATAGCACTTGTAACACATTGGGAAAAGGGGCGAAGGGTAATATGGATACGTACAGACCCCTGCTTGGTTGCAAGGAGAGGAAAGCCTTCACTCAGCTTAATCCGTTGGAAGAAGAAGGCTAGGGGTATGCACAGAGAGCCAGATTCAGTGGGGAAGGGACTTGTCTGCGGTGGCGTATAGGGGAACGGCTTCCGCCCCAGTCCATCGACCTGAATTCCGTACTGGGATTGAGCAGGCGTTTGAAGGCGTCCATAGACATTAATAAAATCCCCATCGATTCGCTCAATGATGATACCATTCACCTCTAACTCAGCCTGTTCGACGATGACAGTACCAAGACTATTTGCATAGTTCCACACGTTCTGCCCAGGTGCATATACATACTGCCCTGTCTGGAATCTGCAGATGCTTGTATCATCTAGCCAGTGACCTAATTCAATCTGTAAGAAGGTGCTCATGAGGATATCTCCACAGCCGACGGAAGGAACGTCGAAGGTGAACCTTTGACCGAAGGATGTAGGTCCACGGAAGGGGAACTGTTGGATAGAGAGGGAGAGAGGGAGTATCTTTCTGTCGGGAGTAGGTAACCACCACGTTGACTGTGCGTCAAGAGGGAAGTAATGATTGTCTTGGAAATCTCTTGGTGTCTGATCGAGGAGGGTGGTAATATCTGCACCGAAGACTACTGAGTCCATGGGCTCTTCTCTGCTGCGAGAACGAATAAAAAGAGTTTGAATCTTTGCCCGCAAAGCTGGCCCAACTTAGACACCAAACCCCTCTTACATCTAATGGAGTCGTTTGTTGGGCTGTCCCTAATCTCTGTAGCAATCTATAACATTCCTATGCTGCCTTGGTCGGCTATCTTCGCCCTGAGACCGTGTGGGCTACGGCTCTATGTCATACGGGAACCCGATGCTCGTGCTCGAATTCAAAAGAAGATTCAGGGACGGTCTAGCGTCACGACGGATGATGGGAAGAGTGAGGGGTATTCGTTTGGTCTATGGTACTGTGTGCACTTAGGCGAAGTGGCATGGATTGTAGGTACTCAGACCTCTGTCAAGAAGCTCTTGCGGGAAGAGGATGCTCCTGTGGTTATGGTCTAGACAACAGAAAAATTGATTTGACATGTATAGCCTTAGATGAGTCCCAATGTCAGAAGGTCAAGAAGGCAACGTAGTCGAACCTATTCGGACTAGGAATGCCATGACCGCAAGGGAGGGAAATAAGGCTGAACATATAGTATGTGCCTCTCCAGAAGCGAGGGCAGCATTAAGTGAATACTTGAAGAGAAATGTTGTCCGCCTAGAAGTGATAGTTGGTCGAAAGAAGGCTGATATTACTGTGACGTTTGAAGATGGTCATACAACAACTGCACAGCTAAAGAATGGACCAGGTGGTACTCGCGGATGGAGTTTTGATCGTCGGTCTGTCGACAAGTATCCTGAAATATATCAAGAGTTATTGAGAAAGGTTTGTTTGAAGGGTGGTGGAGAACGCAATGAGGTTGCTAGTGATCCTGATGTGGTGTCAAAGCTATTTCTGGGTGAGAAGGATGATAAGAGACCTGAGTGGTTTATTCACACAACGGTAAAGAATGGCAAAATAGAGTCGCTTTCCATCTGTCCTGCTGCTCTCTTTATCGAGACACTTCAAAAGGGGCTTTACGCAAAAGTTAACCCCAAGCGGACCTGCGTACACCTGTCAGATCTCATCTATCTCCAGCGTAAGGGTGGAGGTAAAAAGGATCGTGCTCCGAATGATATCCAGGCTAAGCTGAGGAAGATGCCTGACTGCATGACGACTCTCTCTCTTACGCCCGTGCAAACCACGCCTCCACCCCAGGAACAAACGCCGTGACCACATTTACTACGATACTGTTACCGAGGTAGAAGAGTGCATCCTCTTGCGATACACAAGGGAAGGAATAGGTCGAAGGAAACCCGAACATCCCCAGCGTCTCTTTTACTGTCAAACGCCTCACACCCTCTCCCACCTTGTAGAGACCCGTTTTTGCCCCTGGTCCACCTGATGAAGCACACACAGTAATCCCCACTGAATCGACGCTGTACACACGTTCCCCCTGCCTTCCGCCTTTCTTTGTTGCCCTCGATACAACGTCAAAGACAATGTTCGGTTTGGCAGCAACCATACCCTTCGTGGGCTTTGCAACAAGAGTGTACTTGGCCATGTCGAGCTCATTCTTAACAATGCTAGTGTCGATGATGCTCGAGACTGGAGTGTGGACCTTGCTACCCTCGGGGATTGTAAAGGGCTTATCCTTCGTCGCCACAATAAAGATACGCTGCCTTGCCTGGGGAGAGCCGTAGTCGGCCGCATTAATCACCTTTGACGTGACGAGGTATCCCCTTTTTGTTAGCTCTGACTCAATTGTACTGTACGTCTTACCGCCGTCATGGGTTTTGAGATTCTTCACATTCTCCAAGATGCACATGGGAGGCTGCTTGGCGTCGATGATCTTGAGAATCGAATAGAAGAGGTTTCCCTTTTCCACATCCTTGAATCCTTCCCCGTTTCCTGCAATGCTGAATGGCTGGCAGGGGAATCCTGCACAGAGGAGGTCGAAGTCAGGCATCTTTGCAGTATCGAGTGTGCGGATATCATCCTTTGGCTCTAGACCGTAGTTCGCCGTGTAGATCCCGCGAACACCCTCGTCAATATCACAGGCCAATACGCATTCAAAGGAAGAAGAGGCAAAGGCTGTGTGAAATGCACCGAGACCGCAGAAGAGATCGATGTAGCGAATCTTATCGTTCCCAGCAGCCTCAAGAAGGGCACGCAGAGCATCCTTCTTCTTTCCACTGTACCCTAGAATGCCCCTTGCCTTGCACAGTGCCTTCAGTTCTTCGCACGTTTTGCTTGAGTAGTCCATGGGCGTCTGACTCGATATATGGAGGTGTAACTATGTCAACTTTTTTCCTAAGGGACTCGCGTCTAGGCCACCAGGCCCAGAAAAAGTTGAAGGCCCTCCCGCCCCCTCAGCCAAGTCCCTCCAGCCTAAATGTACACTGCTGACATTATCCACATTGCTACTACTCCCATGCCCTCTGACGCTGCCAAGCTTGCCTCTGCATTTATCAGCCTGGCCGTCTCAGTTGCTCTTGTGTGGTCTATCTTCACTGTCGAGAACAGGAAGAGTATGAGTGAGTTCATTACCGATAAGAAGGACCCAGAGGAGGATTCCGATGACGAGTCTGAGGCAGAGGCTGAGGCTGAGGCCCAGGCCCCAGAGGAGGTCGAGCCCGAGGAGATTCCCATGGGTGAGCCTCTTCGTCGCATGTGCGACTTCGGCTGTTGTCCCTACGGTGAGTCCCTCGACACCTATTACAATCGCTTCCCCACCCATGCCCTCGCTGAGAGGAAGGAGGACTGTGATAGGCAGCGAGACTTCACGGGCGAGGAGTACGCCAAGGCAAAGGACGCCTATTACTTTGCCAAGGAGAACCTGGCCGCTGTCACGAACGCCTACAATCACGTGATCAACTCTGCCGAGAAGGTGAATGAGCTCTATGAGATGCGTGTCATGCAGGATCGGCTTGATGGCCATACTAGGGATGAGCTTTACCAGATGCTTGCCGCTGTCCACCAGTGGAAGGCCTTTACCTACGCCCCAGAGGGCCTGTATCCCTACCAGAAGGCACTCTGGGAGAAGGTGCTGCTGAGGGAGCTCTACAAGAGTCACTAGGCCCGAGGCATAAAACTCCCCGCCAACTATATAATAAAGCAGAATGCATACCATAGAAGTATATGTAAGAAACCCTGAGGAAATCCATAGACTAACCTCTTTTTTACAGAACAATCACTATGCCTATACCGACAAGGGAATAGTACTCCTTGATGAAGCTACCTTTAGTTCCACCTACAACTCCCCCCACCCTATTACACCTTCTCGTGAGTTTGCTGTACTTTGTGGAAAGGAGCACCTGACTCGTGACGGGAAAATTCATGCAAAAGAAATCTTTCTCTTTCTTTCGAATCAATTGAAGAACCCGAATTGTTTTTTTCTGGAGCAACTCATGCAGACAGAGGAGTACTTAGCGGCAGTGCCGAAGAAAGGGTTATAGAAAATGTTCGAACCCTATATATGAACAATCTTTCGTTCCGCGGTCTCCGCATGGCACAGCCCAACTATATTGCTGAATTTAACTGGCCTGTGGGAAAAGAGATTCCTTCTGATCTCCGTCGTCTTACTGTGAACGAGTTCTATCTTGCAATCCAACTGGCGGCGAGATCTGTACGGGAGATGAAGGAGCCTTTGCCCGCCGAGGGCATAACAGACTATAGGGAACGTTACGATCAGCTCATTCATCATCTGAATAGCTTCTTACTGAAGAAAGACAGCAGTCTCATGGAGTACATTGACAAGCAGATTGATGAGGTAACAGCTGAGATTTTTGCAATTCGAGGACTTCTGGAAGAGGAGCTCCAACCGGCAACTAGGGTGGTTGCTCCACTTGTTCTACCGCAGGTAGAAGCCCAGGTAGAAGCCCAGGTAGAAGCCCAGGTAGAAGCCCCCCCTGTGGCCGAGCCTTTGCCCCTAAAGAGAAAGGTTGGGCGTCCTAAGAAGGTTAAGTTCTAAAGTATATCCGTGTAAAGTCTGTTTGCATATTGAACAGCCTTTTCAATATTTTTCATGGCCCTTCTACTTGCTCTTATAGTCTTTGCATCATCGGTAAACTCTCCATCGGGATCATGTATATTTTCCCAAAAGTTATCCGGAATATCTATCGTATGTGCAGAACAGTAGTTTACTACATATACCCAGTAATATCTTCTACAGATTATATCATTTACAAAATTTCTTTTCTGCAAAGCAAACTCTTTAGCAAGAATTCGTATCTGGTCAAATGTTTGAAGGCCCTGTGGTCTAACGTGGTCTTCAAACTCTTTATATAAAATACGATAGGTTGTCATTTCTACCCTAGCCAACGTGTATATCCAAGGTCATACACCGCACTGATCCACCAGACTTTTCGAACTCCTGTGTGTCTACTTCTCGCAGTTTTAGTCCAGTGATAGATGCAATGGCCTCCTTGGCCTTCGGATCTGTTATCTTGTGTGTAATAAGGTTCTTCCCGTCGACTACTGAGTTCAGACAAAACGAGTCGTTCGTGTCGAGCACATGTACGTTCTGAGGTCCCAAGAAGTCCCGAAGAAGCCCAATACTCTTCTCGGAAAAGGCACGCTTATGGACTATACATTCATTTGAGTTGAACTCTAACATGGCCACATCGAGGTGGTAGTAGTCATCGGACTCGAGGGGGAGGGCTAAAATCTTTGGCGGAGTTCTCTTAGCCTTCGTGTATATCCGCTGAAGGAGTTTGTCTAGTAGTTCAAATGTCTTCTTGGTCGAGCGGTGTCCGTAACCGGCCACGGCGAGACGACCGCCATTGAACCACTTTATCTCTGCCTGTCCTTCAAAGGGCGCCGGTCCAGGGAAGGCCATGCAGCGAACTCCAAGGTCCTCATACATCTTCTTCAGGAAGGGCAACTCTCTCTTTCGTTGACTGTATTTCATGAGAGGTAGAATAATCATTGGCTCGGGAAGGCGGGGGAGAGATAGTCCCCCATTCGCCACAAAGACCAAGTCGGGTAAGTGGACATGTGTAACCACCTTATATACGATCACCGATTTGCCATACTGTTTGACCAAGTTCGCATGCTCCTTAGTGACCTCACTCCCAGAAACCGAATGCTTTATATCAATGTATGGATTTTGTTTATCCTGCATTGATGTAATTTCAAAGGTATTCGGTTCGATACACACACGTATCATCTATATAACACACCCATTAAATGCGAGGAGCCTGGCGGACTAAGAACTCGGTCCCCATCTTCTTGGGCGAGAAGTACTTCTTGAACACATCTAGGGCATCCTTCGGGCGAAATGTCTTGCATGAGAAGACATCTAAGTATACCTCATTCGTATCTTCGCTAAAGTGGGCCGATATGCACGATGTCTCGATGAGCTGTACGAGTGTATACCCCTTCTGCACGGAGGTTCCAAAGCGTACAATCTGCGGCTTTCCGTAGGCTACCATGTCGATCCGTGCGACCAGCTCGTCAGAGAAAGCCTTAATCACATCCTTTGACCGAATTGCCTCGGGGTCACATCCAGCAGCATTGACAATTAGATGATATCCCCAGGATCTCTTTACCTTGCGAGTGGTACGCATCTACTAAGGCAGGATAATCCAATCCTCTGGAAACAGAGGAGGCACCTTCATCCCGTATGCAGTCCTCCATTTCTCTGAGTTTACATAGTCAGGATTAATCCACCGTGCGGGAACAACGACAGGGCTTCGCCGACTGTGCGGTCCTAGGAATGCCCCCCACCAGCTAAAGGTGGAATTCGAGCACACGGCTCCCTGGGTACATATGCTCATGAGGGCCAGGTTCTCGAGTTCATCTCCTCTCACAAGTTCGAATCTCTCGCCTCGAAAAAACTCCTGACTCTCTACCCAGTCCATGTCATCAGAGAAGACAAGGATTTTGACGTGTGGAGGGAACCTATCGACCGCTCGTATATAGTAGTCAATTGGTTGAACGTAGTGGATATGGGGTATCTTAAGATAATCGCCACGCCGCACATGGAGGAAGGCACAGCCCTCGCCCCTGCTCCGCCCCAATGCATTTCTGTACCCGTAAAGTCCTGAAAGAATGAGGGCCCGTAGTTCATCTTCGTAGGGGGCAAGTACAGGATAGTACTGGAAGTAGGAAGCCATTGCCGTCCCTGGACGCACCTCATAGGGTGACCATGAACAGAAACCCTCAGGAGAGAACGTAGGATACTTGGGATCTGCAGTAATCCGACGACAGAAGGAGAAGATAGATTCCGAATAATCCCCTTTTACTGTTTGATGGGCCTCGCACACCATATCCTGGATGTACAGTGGAACCCCCCGTATCTTAGCTGTAATATAGGCAGCTACAACAACGAAGAGTTGATTCCCGAGTCCTCCAATACGAACAGGAAGTATACCTGGCTCCATTTCATAGCTTTTCCGCATAGGTTTAGACCTGGGGCCTGGTGTCTTTCCCCAAGGCAAGGGTCTGAGGCATAAACTCCCTCCACCCTATAACAGAGATGGCAGCATGCGATTGTGGTGAACCAAGTACACACACATGTGCAAAGTGTAAGAGGGGTGTCTGCGATGATATCAACTGTGGAACAGATACGGTTGACGGCTACCTCTGTGGCTCTTATACGATATGGGGATGTTCTAAGAAGTACACCACGTGCGATGAGTGCTGTGATGACAAGGCAATCCATGAGGAGAACTTTGTCCACTGTGTGGATTGCTGTACCATGATGTGTGAAGCCTGTGCCGTGGGAGAGTACATTGTATGCCCCGAGTGTGGCAACGATGTCTGCGAAGGATGTGAAGATGTTCACGAGTGCGAACCAGAGGATGAGGATGACGAGCAGGATGCCGACGACGAGGAAGAAACACCTGCGTAAAAAAGCCTAAAGAACCATCCCGTCACCTGGTAGGCTGGTGGACAAACCCCCAGTACTCCGATGGTCTGGTAGTTCAATGGTAGAACACGTGGCTGTTAACCGCGTAACGGAAGATCGATACTTCCCCGGACCGGCCGCCTTTTTTGATGCATGCGTCATGACTCAACAAAGACTAAACGCCAATAGAATATATACACAAATGATACCTACTATATTACATAAATCATATTCCTTTTCAGTTGCATCGATAATCTTCAGAGAAAATGGCATACTTGGCACTCCTTGGGCCATAGGAAAGTATACGATACAGGACCCGTTAACTATAGAAGCCACTTGGGACTCCTTGGCCCACACCTTTACCTTTAACACAAGCTACACAGAGTTCGTATCGGTTCGCAAGAAGGATGGGCAACAAATGAAGGGTACACTTCTCCACACGAAGTCAAAGATACCCTATCTGTACATTGATTACAAGAATGTATCTAGCGAACTGTGTCTTCTAGGAAGGAAATACAACGTAGATAAGTCATCACAGAGAGATAACCCAGGGCCAAACGATGCTAATCATTGTCATCCATATACGCTGGTCTACAACAAATTATTTGCTACGAAGAAGGACGCTCCCATTACCTTTTGCGAAATAGGTATTGCCGATGGTAGGTCGTTGCTAATGTGGAATGACTATTTTACATCGGCCCGCATCTACGGTTTTGAACGATGGCCGCAATGGCTAACACATTGGAAGAAAAAGTACTCTGAACTGTCACGTGTAAATGTTAACTATATGAATGTACGAAAGGCAGATGAGATTGTAAACCCTTTAACTGATACAGGAGTAACATATGACTGTATTATTGATGACTCCACGCACTCCTTTTACGATATGATACGTATTATAAAGTGTTCTCTTCCCTTTGTGAATCCAGGGGGAATGATAATCATCGAAGACATTCAGAAGTCCTTTGATGAGTATTGGTTTTATACAGAGTTATTTCCCTTACTTCACGAATTTAGTTCACTCTATTTTATTGATCTCGAGCACGATAGAAGAAATTCGGGTGCAATTAATAATGATAAGATGCTCATCTTAATTAAAAAGGGTACACCTATATTTACGTCGTTCCTGTAAGAACACCGCGAACACACTCAAAGTCCATGGGTGCAGTTCGAATCGATATGTATTCAGTAAAGTCAGAGCTGAACATAAGAACGTGATAGTGATTGTTCCATATCACATATACCATCCTAGGGCCAAGGGCAGAATATGTTCCCTTACCCCACGTCGTCTCAACCGTCCCCTCTAAGAAGCGAATGTACCCTGCATTCCATCCATAGCTTTTGCCGACTATATCAACGGTGCCTTCTCCTCCTGTAGGAGTTATTAACAGACTCTGAAAGAAATAGCTCATCCGCTGATACTTGTGTTCAAAGTTGCCTATGGGAAAGGAAAAATGGCAGATACATGCAGTATCAGCATTCTCTACCGTGACCTGGTCCTCATACAGACTGACGTCATCCTTTAACAGAGAAGTATTGGACATCCGCGACATGAAAACATGATAGTTAATAAAGGGCTGGTCCATTACTGTTGGAATCTTCTTACCTTCAGCAAGATGTGCACGAATATGTGCATTTATACGCTCAAATAACTCTCGGATCTCAGGGCAGTTTAGAAAGAGAAGTGTCCCACTGTTCACTCCAGATGTAGTATGATCTAGACCACAGGAAGACCACTCGAAGAACTGTCCACCGAACTGTGGACTCTCGAGCGTACCAGAGGCAATACCATAAAGTTTCTTCTCGAGAGAATACTCAAATACCTTACCCAGGTCTCTGCGTATGATGATATCAGTATCAAGATATAACACTTTTTCATACTCTTCTAGACCGGGCCACTCGAAGACATGTAAGCGAGCACAGGCTGCCTCAAAGATTGTGCTACAGGGGAGGCAGTGTATATGGCAGGGAACTCCCACAGAAGAAGAAAGAAGCTGAATCTTATCCTTAAAATCGTCGGAGGTGAGGACCAAGATGTCACACTGGCGAGAATATACACGGAGAGAGAGGAAGAGTAATTCCAGTAATCGAATATATTTTTCATTGTAAAACACCCCCATATAGATAAGATTCATTTGTATGTACATATACAAATTAACCTTAGATAGTCCGCGGCTACAGTCATTTCTACTTCTTCACATCCTTCGTATAGTCCCGTCCTTCCCAATTTACTTGAGGAATCCCCAAGTGTGCTATAGAAAGATGAATCGATGACCTGTTCGAAAAAGAGTCCCTGAACTCGTTATCGCATGTGCAACACGAATCCGAGTCATTGTACAGATATTTGTTTGAAGCAAGATACAACTGAAAGAATCCAACGAAGGCTCCACCGTAAAAACATGGTTTCCCATTTTGCCGACTAAGAAAATCCTCAAGCGTATAATAATCAAGCCGTTCAGTTACTCCATAGAGAGTCGCCGGTTCTAACTTAGATGGTAAAATGCTCATAATAGTATCAGGCAGAACAACGTCTGCATCTAACAGTAAGACATTCCCCCCCTCATATAACCCATGCACGTACTCCTGTGCAAACCGAACTGCACCACCCTTGTTAAACTTTGCATTCACGCGGAACTTATCATACAGGAGTACCTTAATATTAGGGTAGTTCTTCTCCTTGATAAGGTCAAGAGTGGCAGAGTCGCTAGGGTCAGTAACAATGAACCACTCCTTTAACATCTTTGCATTTTGGTCTATAGTATGTGCAAAAATATCATCAAAATTTACACATACGGTAATACCTATAATATCCATTATATTCTTATGTTCTTTATAAAGTTTCCATTTAAACGCCCAGGGTGCGGATATACCCAAATCCTTTCTTCCACAAATCCATTCATCTGGAATGTAGCTCTTATACTCCTTGACAGGAGTCGAATGATAGGCCAGATACGAACCCCACCAACTAAAGGTGCTGTTCACTGCCACAGCCCCACCCCAGCACTGTGACATTATATAGAGACACATGCGTTCATCCGTGTCATAACACATCTTAAAATCGCGTCCACACACTTTTAATGCTTCCTTTGCCTGCTCTTGTTCGTTCGAAAAGACGATAATATTTGCATCAGAAGGAATCTGTGTAAGAACATGGCGATGATAGGAGTCTACTGTAACATGGTTGAGTTCCTTATACTGTAAAAAATCTCCCAGCCTGACATGCACGAACCATGTATTGCATCTCTTTTCTTCCGTATCTAGACCATATATCTGTAAGATCCAATCGAGATGTTCTTGTGAGAACATGGCAAAGGAGGGTTGGATGGGATACGAGGGAAAGTATGAGAGATGTTGCCTGTAGCCGTACATAACAATATTTTTCTCCGTTTCTGGGATGTCCAGTCCGTATATATATTCATGCCCATTTGGCTCAACAATTGTAGCACTATCCCCATCCGTGCAAGTGACATGCTCTATTTGGGGAAAAAGGGAATAAATATTGGAAGCGGATTGATGTCTAAGCTCAGTATTCGCTGGTTCATAGAAGACGACCCGCCTCCCCATGCGTTCAGCTAGTCCCATGGCTCCTACCACTTGAAAAAGACGGTTACCAATCCCTCCTGCCAGTTCGCAGGAAACCCAAGGAGAAGGAGAAGGAGAAGAGGCCTGCTCCATTTGTATACTCATCCCCTCTCTCTCTAAGTACTAAACATACACCACTGTTTGGCAAACTCGTGCCCCTCATTCGTATAAAATCTACTCGACACTCCCTTGGTGAAGATATCGAGAGCCCCTCCTACATCCACATACATATTCGAAGGATTCGCCTTCATACACATGGGAATCCAGACCTTACTGAGAGGTCCAGCCGAGAAGAGAAAGAGTTCTTCCTTCTTTCCCTCGATGAACGCGAGGAGTCCCTGAGTAATACCATCAGCCTCCACATCCCAGCGGTTCACCAGCTTGTCATCGATGGGAAACACACCTTTTACAGTTATATCGGTTATCTTGGTACCAGAGGTGATGCAATAGAACCCACTGTGTGCCTTGACAAACTCGGCGAAGGTCTGCCAATTGGAGTTGCCGAAGACATTTGCGTATGTCCTCTGTGCAATAGGTACCTTGAAGCGGTCGACGAAATCCGAGTATATTTCCTTAGTACAGTTCCACGGGAGATTGCAGGTGTCACAGGGTATACCAATAAAGAGGTTGGGGTCGACTGTCTGGATAGCGGCGAGCAAATCCTTTTGCAGACGTCCGCCCTCCGTGAAGGTCCACTTATCACAATTGGTAAGAGTTTTGTTTAAGAGGACCAGCCTCTCTCCATCACTCGGTCTAATTAGGCCGAAGGGTGTCTTCGAAGAGATTTTACTGAGAATTATCTGAAGATGTTCTAACATGGATCCCTTGATAATGGTATCGACAGGGTCAGTCACCTCGGCCTTGGCAACCTGCGAAGCAAACTGACTCACAGTGTTCAGGGCATAGGCATTCTTCCCTTCTTTCTCCCAGTGCTGTTTGCCGATGTGATTACTGTATATAGAAGGGAAAAAGACAGTCTTGTTGCCAGCTGCAAAGTACTTTTCAGCGTAATCTCTCTCGAAGAAGACATTTGGACTGGTATAATCTCCCAGTTCTAAGACAACTCGAGCACGAACCATGGAGGGTTGGAGAGAGTAATGGGGCCAGTAGCCACAGTTCTTTCCTACTAGACCATCTCTCTTCTCGTGGAGGATACAGTCGCCCATATCTATCCCACCCACACGGTCCATATCTTCATAGATCACTCCATAGTTACGATTAAAGACTACCTGGTGGATATTCTGTGACTCGTACTTTTCTAGAAGTGCAATGGCATCTCCAACATATGCCTTCTTACGAAAGTAGAGCCAATCATCCTCAAGGTGTATCCAGTACTGGGGCTTCACTTCTGCCAGCTTGTTCCAAATGATGTTCATGCTTTCCCTGTGACCCTTCTCCTCGTCCGTCTTCATGTAGTAGGTGAAAAAGGGAAACTCCACAATCATGGTCCTCCTGTCCTCCACAGAAGATGCATCATCAACGCAGAAGAAGAAATCCACATCGGTCAGGTCAGTCCACATAGTTAACATGGATCTTACTGTCTTCTGAAAGAGATCGAATCTCTTACATGTGGTTATTGTGAGCATTACCCGTACCTTTTCAGAGGCAACCCTCTTGGGAATCGTATAAGGCCCTGAAGTAAGAGCCCCGTCACAGGAGCGAAGATATCCATATAACACCTTATTCTGTGCCTCCTGTAACTGTATCCCGTGGGACCTGGCGAGGTCTAGATAAGATACAATCTTCTGAACATACTCTGCTGTCTTGGGAATATGATTGATGAAGAACTGGAGGTTGTGGAAGGCATTCTGAATCCACCATGCAGTTACCCCCATGTATTTGTACGAAAGGATTGCGTCAAACATCTTTGCACATATATCTAGGTTCTTTGTTCGTTCAGCCACGATAATCATGTAATAGGGGAGGTAGAAGTCAGGATCACACCGTTTCACGAAGAGTTTCTCTTCGATGTTATCAGTTGCATACTGGTTTTCATAATAGTCCTGGATGCCCTTGTAATAGAGCAGGGCTACCTGGGGCATACCTGCGTTAAGATAATACTTGACGAGGCGAACAACGCACTCGGCACGCTGGGAATCGTAGCGGAACGACTCGACGAGATAGAAGAGGCCTTCCTTTGGCGTACCAAGATGTTCATATCCATCGAAGATTTCCATACAAGAGATATACTGTTCCTGGCACCAGGTGTCGAAGGTGAGGACCTTCTTATAGAACTCAATAGCCTTCTCCCGTTCATTTGCACAGAGGTAGCTCTGGGCACAATAGAAGGCATATCTCTTATAGAGGTTATCATTGGCAGCGAGGGTCTCGTGGAAAGCCTTATCGAGAATCATAGCATCTTTCTGGTACTTTTTGGGGTCCTTGTTTCTTGCCCCACGGCGGCCAGAGACGAAGTGGTAGTCTCCCATAATATCTTCTGGTGGTGCCGAGTCCTCGCAGCACGAAGGGCACTCGTGAAGAACACCAACATACTTCCACTTTTTACTGTTCTTAAAGAGTTGACAACGGCGATACTGAGTGCATCCTCTAGCCCCGAAGGTGAACCTGTACCAGTCGGCAGTGAGCTCTTTAGGGAGCTTGAAGTCTCCCACAATCTCGTCATCTGCATCCCAGACAAAGGCATAGTCAGAAAGGCCATATGCACAGTTAAAGGCAAGTGTACGATTGTGAGCGAAGTCTTTCCACTCGTGTCGGTGTATTGCTCCGGGTATGCCCTCCCCTGCAAAGAACTCTTCGATTTCCTGGATGGTGTTGTCAGTCGAGCCTGTATCACAGATACACCATGTGTCAAATCGGATATAGGTGAGAAGATGTTTTAATGTATCTCTAATGAGATGCCCCTCATCTTTCACAATCATCGTGAGACAGATGGTGGGCATTTCTCCTTTTACTTCTGGCTTTTCTGAAGTAGTCTATACGCACAGATATATATACATAGAGTAGTATGGATGGAACTCCAGGAAAAGAAAGTCCTCGAGGAAGTCCTCAAGGAACTCCTACACACTATGAATTAGGTAACGGGTATAAGGAAGGTCAACGCCAAGTTCCATCTCCCTTTACTACACCTCAGGGACGGGGGCTCAGGCTTGAAAACTTGATGGCTTCTTCTTCTGTAGGAGCTAGAACACCATTCAGTCTAGAGGAGAGCACTCACAGTATAGATGAAATATTGATCCAGCTAGTTGAGGGGAAAAAGGTAGAACAGATCACTGACATTCCTATAGAGTACTTTGGATTGGGGATTGTAGATGAAGAGGATACTGATACTGACCTCTTTACAGATATCTTTCTTGAACCAGCAGCTAATGCAGAACTCGTTAAGGCGAAGAACAGTATTTTAACGGAAGAAGAGAAAAGAGAAGAATCGGCTGAAGATTTTACAGACCTTGACCCAGAGAAATATGAATCAATAGATATAGATACAGGTGCAGAAGGAGGTGAAACGATTAAAGTGAGTGAAGAGGTGAGGCCTATACGAACCCGAGACAAACGAATGAGCACGCCATCGGGAAAAATTAGAGAGATTCAAAAAACAATAGAGGAACAGAGGCAGATAAAAGAGATTTTGAGTGAAAGGAAGAAGTTAAATTCTGTGAAAAGGAGGGGGGATGCAGAAGTTAGAGCGAAGCGAAAGGAAGAGAAAGAAAAAGAGTTGTCTGACAGATATGAAGAGTTGCCCCCTCATGTGCAGATTGAACTAAGCCCCCACTCATATACTGGAAATAACAATGCCTCATCTACAGCTACTGTGCAAGGGTTGACAAAGCAAGAGTGTGTAGATGCAGGATTAGTACTTACACGAGGGCAAAGGACAGAAGGGGGGAGTGACTTTAGTATGATGCATTATTTACACTGCCCATCTACGAAAGCTACACCTGATGATATAGGTGAATTACCTGACTGTCTATGTTGGCTGTGTGGGTTCCCAATGTTAACTAGAAATGATATAAGAAGAGAGACAATTATGATGAAGAGAAACTTAGGGCAAGTTTCACCAGAACACACCTTACCTATGACTGCTGGGAATGCATTAATAGGCCTTCCAACAAAAGCAGTAAAAGAACGCATGAGTGCAGATGTTGAGTATGAAAAAGAGGTAAGACCCTTCTTAAAGAAGGGGTTGACGTATTCTCATTTTTGGTGTAATGAGGTAAAGAATGCATTAAGACTTGTAACATGGCCTGAAGGCGAGCTTCCTAAACCGAATACCAAAAATATAAACTGGCTATTAAACTATATGTGGCACGGCATTAATAGGGGGGCTGGGATAAATAGATGGTTTGATGAGAAGGCATGTTTTGTATTGTATACAGCTGGAGCTACTAATTACAAATTTAGCAATCTTATTCATTATTTTGTACTGAAACCCTTTGTAACCACCCCACTTACAGAAGATATAATACATCGTGAGAGAGAACAGTGGCTAGATATGCGTCGAAGGTCAATACATACGTTTCTGCAAGGTATTTGCGACGATATTAAAAGATATACAATACTGTATCACAATTTACAAAAGAGTAATCCCCTCGAGTTTATTCCAGATATAAGAGAGTTAAGCGAAACATTAAAGATAGTATATAAAGATAGAGTAATCAGTGGCCCTAATTCTCAAATAGTTTGGCCACCAACAAGATTTTTAGTTGCCCCACGTGCTAAAAATACCAGAAGAAGAGGACTAAAGGGGGTAGCAACAGGGAAGGTAAATCAAAGGAAATTACAAGAGGAAAGAGCACAGAAGCGAAGGACGAATAGAAGAAATGAAAAGATAAATAAAATAAGAAGAGGTGTAGTGACGAGGAGAAGAAGGTGAGGTACAAAGTCATCAAGAAGTATGAAAGAGTTCTGGAGTAAGGTAGACGATAAGTATAAGATAGACTTAACATCGGTAGGTCACTGGACGGGAACAGGTGTAGTATGTTTTAATGTAGAAA
>Ga0118677_10006537_pt1 | contig 19657 bp, 15 predicted proteins | sample AliMusrvi5mmetaG_FD_86154 | JGI IMG/M metagenome (GOLD analysis project Ga0118677, IMG submission 86154)
ACAGCGGGACAGCGTCATGCGCAATTGCCGGCGCAAGCAGATGAGCCTGCTCGTCGCGACCGACGTGGCGGCGCGCGGCCTGGACGTGGAGGACATCACGCACGTCATCCACTACGATCTGCCTGCGGATCTTGATGTCTACACCCACCGCAGCGGGCGCACGGCGCGCGCCGGCAAATCGGGCGTGTCGTGGGTTTTCGCCAGCCCGGCCGAACGCTACCGCCTGGGGCTGCTGGAGCGGAACCTGAAGATCGAATTTACGGTGGGGAAAGTTCCCGACGGCCGGGAAGCCTGCCGCCGGAAAATCCTGGACATGGCTGCCCGGATTGCGGCGACCGAGGTGCATCCGGCTGCGCTGGCCGACTTCCTGCCGCCGGTCACGGCGGCGTTCGAATCCCTGAGCAAGGACGATCTGGTGGCGCGCCTGGTGGCGGCCGAGGTCAAGCGCTACCACGCGACGCACGGCACCAGCACCGACGTCAACGCCCATGCCGCGCAGCAGCACCCGTCCGTACGCCGTCCGCACGCCTCGGCCGCGCGTCCGTTCGATGACGGCCCCATGCACCGCCTGGAAGTCGACATCGGGCAACGCGACCGCGCCAACGCCGGCGCCATCGTGCGCCTGGTCTGCGAAAGCGCCGACATCCCGTCCGCCATGATCGGCCGGATCACCATGGATCACAATGCCACCAGCTTTGAAGTGCAGGAAGCGGTCTGCGCGCAGGTGCTCGCGGGGCTGCAAATCGCGTTGTTCGACGGTCGCCCGGTGCGCGTGCGCGACGCCGCGAATGCGGGCGGAGCCCGTGGCGCCCCGCGGAAAAAATATCAGGCGCACAAGCGCCACGGCCCCGCGTAATCCGGCCCCGCGCCTGGCCGCAAGTCCGGCTTAACGCCTGCCGGCGTCCGGGCCGGAGTCCCGGACGTACCGAGCATCCGGTAGGTTCGCGACTTTGACGCGGACCCCTGCGTGTATCGAACACAATCGCCCGCTGCGGCCGAGTATGGCAGGGGAGGGCAATTACCGCACCGTGACTGACGGTTACGCCCCGGAACCGGCACCCTGCAAATCAACCTAACCAATCTAACTATTCATGCGCCAGCAGGTTCCGAAAGGGAATTGACAACCCATCGCCAATTGCCATACTGCCAACCATGACGTTGCTGCCGGCCCATGCGAACAGCAAGCAGGACAAAAGGAGTGGGCGACTCATATCACGTTCTGACTTCATAATGAAAAAAGAATCGCCATTGTCTTGAGCGCCGCCTCGCTTCTTGGTGGATGCGCGCATCACCTCACGATGTTGACAGTGAAGGTAACCAACACAGAAGGCGATCCAGTACCCGACGCTACTGTCGTGCTTGGTTGGTACTGGTACGCCGGCTCGCCTTGGGTGCAAGGCCCGACATACCGAAGTACTGAAGCAACCACCGACACAAACGGCAACCACACCTTCATCGCAGTGACAAGGGGTCGTCTTGGTCTGTCGGCACTCAAAGAGGGCTACTACAAAACATCTTGGGGGAGTGTTACAAACGATCCGGCAATAGTCCGTATCAGAGCGAAACAACACCCGGTTCCGATGTATGCGAAGGACGCGCACTTTGACCTCCCAAAAGGAGACGGCGCATTTGGTTACGACATGTTTCAGGGAGACTTGGTGGCCCCATTCGGAGTTGGTTTGACAACTGATCTCGTCCTGCACGTCGAAACAACTTCAACCAACTGGCGAGGTAGGGTGTATTATCAGTTGCATGGCGATGTTTCCTTTCCCAACAAAGGCGACGGCATTCAAGACTTTTTCGTTCCAAACCGCGTGCGCCCGACTTCAGCATACGCACTGCCGTTCGAGGCGCCACTAGATGGTTACTACTCAACGTTGAAAGAAACCAATACTGATAGACAAAATCGTTATCGCGCAGCTGGATATCAGAGATTGACCGACTTTTCACGAACCAACGTCTGGTATTGGACAAATGATTACCAACTTGAAGATTATCCCAGGAACTGGGAAGAAGGACTTCACTATTTTCTGAAAGTCAGGTCGCGTGCCGACGGGAGTTCCTGTTTCGGGTTTGTTCGAGGTGGCATTAGGTTCTCGTACCGTGGTGCTGACATACCCCATGTGGAGTTTCGGTACTACATCAACCCCGACGGAACCAGAAACATCGAATACGATCCGGCGAGAAACCTGGTCAAGAGGTTCGGCCCTTTCCCTGTTCGCGAATATCAACCGGGATACCCTTAGAATCAAACCCACAGCAACCGGAAAAAATCGAATCTGAGAGAGTCAGAACCAAGGCCTGGTGCTGACCGCTGCCAGCGCTGGGTCGGTCGGAGTTGCAGGCAACTACGCATCGGCAGCACAGGCCTGACGTTAGCTAGATGAATAGATGAAAATAATACGAACAACTTGCGCACTAGTCATTACCGGCTGTCTGTTTATGGGCGGATGCATGGAGAATATCAGCCAGTTGGATGTCGAGTTCGACAAATGCGGATACACGAATGCCGGTGCCCATAAGCCAATCAACATCTGGTGGAAGGCTACCGTTATTGAAGTTACCGACCTCGGAATCTACAGAGGCGAAAGATACGAAGGACGCGACAGCATACTCACAGTCGGCTTTATCCAGTTGACGGGTACAATGCAGCGCGTCGTTATCGACACGATCACTCTAAGTGCTCCAGGCAAGGAGAAGATGCCTGTTTCATTGTTGCTGAGTCCCACGGAATTGACCTTCGTGGAGAAGTCCTTTCCTCTCTTTGACGCGCAAGCACCCAAGGACGGACGCGACGTTCAACGGGACTATGCTGAGGTCGAACTCAAGGTAGATCTTGCTCCCAATCGACGTCCATACCATCTCCATATGAAAGGCCGCTACATTGACCGCGAAGGAAGAAACGCACCCATCAACGTAGAGGAAACGATAAAGGTTAGGCGCATGCGTCAAGTAGAGTGCCTTGGGAGCGGATGTTAGGGGACAGAAAGGCGAGGCTAACCAAGCGATGCGCCAGCAGTCGGTCGCTGGAAGGTAGGAGTCCTTGGATAGGCGGCTGCTGGTGATCGCTGACGTCCGCGGCGGATCGGATTACACGCTGAGCCTGACCCAAGCACGCGAGAACTTTCGTGCGTTTGGCGCCTGCCAGAGGAAACACATCGCGAATGTGAATCCACCGCTGTCGAAAGAACGACACTAATTGGTTCTCCCGCCTTGGCCTTGACAAACGTACTGAATATTGTACGCTATTAAGAACAAGAGGAGACCCTTCCATGACACGACTCAATCTCGACGAGGACGTCAAACCCCTGTCCGACTTCCGCTCGAATGTTACTGCCTGCATTCTTCAAACCCGCAGAACAAGGCGCCCACTGGTGATTACGCAACACGGCAAATCCGCCGCCGTGCTTCTTGGTGTTTTGGAATATGAGGGGTTGATGCAGAAGATGGAGGTTCTGGAAGACATCCGGCTGGCCGAATCACAGCTTGAACAAAACAAAGGCGCGGGGCATGCGCAGGCGCTCAAGCGTGTACTCGCCAAGGTGGCGAAATGAACCTGATCTGGGCGCCGCTGGCCATTGATCGGGTCGCAGAGATAGCTGTTTACATCGCGGAAGACAATCCCGTGGCGGCGGAGAAATGGGTCCGCGACGTCTTTGCGCGTACAGGACAACTGGCTCTTTTCCCGCACAGCGGACGCCACCTTCCGGAGACTACCCGGCGGGATCTTCGCGAGTTGATCTGGGGAAACTACCGCATCATCTATCGCGTCCGACCGGATCAGGTTGCCATTCTCACCGTCCGGCATACCAAACAGGTGTTGCCTCTCGAAGACTTGAAATAGGCCCAACAAACGGCTGCTGCCTGCGCCGGCTGTGGGCCTGTAGACGGTCTGGAGCAAAACGGAGAGGCAGACCCCTGACGTAGGTGCTGGCCGAACGCTACGGCTTCGGCTCGAAGACGGTCACCACGCCAAATTCGCCGTCAAAGCCGCCGCGGCGGAAGACTTTTCCGGCGCGCAGGCGGCGGATCGCCTCTTCGAAGCGCGGCGGGGCGTGCGGCGCGAGCGTTTCCACCGGCGCATCGAGCAGGATCGGCAGTTCCGGCCCGCAGGCGGCCAACAGTTTGTCATAGGCTGCTTTCACCTTCTTGCTGGTGCAGCCGACGTCCAACAGTTCGCCCAGCAGTTCCGCGAGTGGAATGATGTGTTGGCAGGGGAGTGCGCCGGCCGGCCGGGCGCCCTCCGGGCGGTCTGCCAGCGCCAGCACGCGGTGCAGCACGCCCAGCGTCAGCGGTTCGCCGCAGTGCGGGCAGCGGTTCTTCAGCCGCCGGCTTTCCTCCGGCGCGCAGGAGAACTTGCAGGCGCGATGTCCATCGAGGTGATATTTGCCCTCCTCGGGAAAGAGGTCGATCGTGCCGCCGCAGATGGCGGGATCGCGTTGCCGCAGGCCGTCGAGCAGGACAAAGTAATCCGGCTCGCCGAAGAAGACATTGGCATTGCGGCCCAGGTTGGCCGGCGAATGCAGGTCGGAGTTGGAGACCAGCGCCACGTGGTCGAGCGAGGAGACGCGCCAGTTCATGGGCGGGTCGGACGAGAGGCCGGTTTCCACGGCGAAGATGTGCGGTGCCAGCTCGCCGAAGCATTCTGCCAGCGAGTCGAAACCGGAGCGCGAGCCGAGCATGGCAAACCACGGCGTCCAGATGTGCGCCGGAACCAGCGCGCAGGCGGGGTTGGCCTCCAGGATGATTTCCAGCAGCTGGCGCGGGTCGAGGCCCAGGATCGGCCGGCCGTCGGAGCGGATGTTGCCGATGGCATCGAGGCGGGCGTTGATCTTCGCGACGGTCTCCAGGTCCGGCGCGAACACGAGGCTGTGGATCTTGCGCACGCGGCCGTTGCGCTTGTAGATGCTGCTGATCTCCGTTGAGAGCAGGAACCGCACAGGGGCGCGGCAGGTGGCTGGCAGGTCGCGGTCTGCCGCGGCTGCGCAGGCGGGGCGCAGCCGGAAGAGGCCGGGCTCGGCAGGGATGAGCCGGGCGGACAACTCGGCGAACCAGCCGGGATGCGTGAAATCGCCGGTGGCGACCACGCGCACCCCTTTGCGCTGCGCCCAGTGGTGCAAGCCCTCAAGCGTGCAGGCGCGGCTGGTGGCGCGGGAGAAGCGCGAATGCACGTGCAGGTCGGCGAGGTAGGAGTTCACGGTTTTAGGGTTCACGGTTCAGCGGTTGAGACCAGAACAAACGCGAATATCGCATCGGGGTCGGCGTCGGTATCGGTATCGGGGTCGAATCATGCTCGTGCGCTTCGTTATTTGCGTGGCCAAGAAAGTAGGGCGCGGCGTCCTCGCTGCCGCCCGAAAATCGCAGCGCTCGTCTCTTACTTCCTTCTCTTGGGCTCGGCGCGGGGACGCGCCGGCCTACTCGTGTTGCGGCGGGTCCGGCGGCCTCGCCCTACCTGTTTACCTGCCCGGCCGGTTGTTGGAGCCCTGCGTGCCGCAGCAGCGCGTCCACAGTGGGCGGACGACCGCGGAAGGATTGGAAGACGTCCATGGGATGCTGGCCGCCACCGAGCGCCAGAATCGTGTCGCGGTAGCGGCGGCCAGTGGCGCGGAGGGCTGCCTCGTTGTCGAGCCCGGCTTCCTCGAACGCGGCAAAGGCATCGGCGGAGAGCACTTCCGACCACTTGTAGCTGTAGAAGCCGGCGGCATATTCGCCGGCAAACAGATGCGCGAAGCCGCAGAGCATGCGGTCTTCCGGCAGCAAGGGGTATGGCAGCAGCCGCTTGGCTGCCGCGGTTTTGACCGCGTTGGCATCCGGCCACCCGGGGCGCGGATAGCGCGCATGCAGGTCCATGTCCACGATGCCGTAGCAGAGCTGCATCAGGGTCATGGTGGCGATCCGGTAGTTGCGCGCGGCGCGGACCTTTTCAAACAGCGCATCCGGCAGTGCGACGCCGGTTTCGACATGGCGGCTCATGCCCTTCAGGGTCGTGCGCTCGAAGCACCAGTTTTCCATGAACTGGCTGGCGATCTCGATGGCATCCCATTCGATGTTGAGGGTGCCGGAAGCTGCCGGCTCCTCGATCGTGGTGAGCATGTGCTGCAGCGCGTGGCCGAACTCATGGAACAGTATCCGGATCTCCTCGAAGCGCATCCGCGTCGGGCAATCGCCGGCAGGGACTGACTGGTTGCAGACCAGCACGGCCATGGGAATCTGCAGGGAGTTGTCCGGCCGCCGGTCGCGGGTGCGGAAGTGGTGCATCCAGGCGCCGCCGCGCTTGGTGGCCGGGCGGCTGTAGGGATCGAGGAAGAAGCAGGCGATGGGCTCATCCGCTTTACCCGCGGCGTCGTACACGCGGAAGAAGCGCACATCCGGGTGCCAGACCGGCGCCTCGCCGTCGGCGGCCTCCACGCGGATGCCGAACAGGCGCCCGGCCAGCGCGAACATCCCCTCCAGCACGCGGGGGAACTGGAAATAGGCGCGCAGTTCGTCTTCGCTGTAGGCATAGCGCGCCTCGCGCAGGCGTTCGGCCCAGAAAAGGAAGTCCCACGGCGCGAGCGACTCCTCCGCAAACCCCTGGCTGCGCGCGAATGCCTGCAGGTCGGCCATCTCGCGGCGGCCGGGTTCGCGCGCGGCAGCGGCAAGCTCCTCGCTGAACTGGTCCACTGCCGCCACGGAGGGCGCCATCTTGTTCGACAGGCTGAGGTCGGCGTAGGTGGCGAAGCCGAGCATCTGCGCCATCTCGCGGCGCAGTTCCAGAGTGCGCTCGACAAGGGCGGTGTTGTCGAATTTTCCGGAAGAGGCCCGGGTGGCGTTGGCGCGGAACAGCTCCTCGCGCAGAGTGCGGTTGCGGCCGTGCTTGAGGAATGGAATGTAGGTGGCGAAGTCGATCGTGATGCGCCAGGGGCCGGCTTCGGCCGTAGCCTGCGGCTCGCCGGCGTCGCGCGCGGCCTGCGCGGTCGAGGCCAGCAGCGTGGCGGGCAATCCCTCGGCGTCGCGCGGGTCGCGCATCCAGAGCGAGTAGGCCTTGATCGCGTCGAGCAGGTTGTTGCCGAACTCGGTGTTGAGCCTGGCCAGCTCCTGCTGGATGACGTTGAAGCGTTCGCGGGCCGCACCTGCGAGTCCCACGCCGGACTGTTCGGTGTTGCGGATGGCGGTCTCCAGAATGCGGCGACGCGAGCCGGAGAGCCGTCTGTCGCGCTGGTCAGCCTCGCGCAGCGCCAGGTAGCCCTTGTAGAGGGCGGGACTCTGCGCCACGCGCAGGCCGAACATCACGATTTCCGGCTGCAGCGCATCATGCGCCTGGCGCCAGCCATCGCTGTTCATGACGCTCAGGAGGTGACTGACCACGTTCCAGGCATCGTTGAGCGGCTCAGTGGCGCGAACCAGCGGGTCCATGAGCCCTTCCCACGTCGGCTGGTACGAATGTTCCAGCCGGTCGATCGTGGCTGTCGCCTCAGCCAGCAGGGCGCGCAGCGCAGGCTCCGCATGTTCCGGCTGCATGCAAGCGAACGCGGGATGAAAGGGGATACGGTAGAGGGGGTTGTTGTTCATGAGGGGCAGGGCATTCATCATTGGGAGAAAACGGGAACCGCAGAATATCGAATATTGAACCGCAGAATCAGGAAGGGAGGGCAGGTGCTTTCTTCCCGCCTTTCAGCTTTTCGATTCCTTTCCCGATATTCTGCGGGCTCGTTGTCTCCCCACTGGTGACTGGCGACTGGCCACTGGCCGCTGATTCTCTCAGCCATTCCTCGACGATCTTTCGCACCTGCGCCTTGGCTTCCAGGAGCGGTGCGGGGATGGTGCAGCCGGCTGCGCGAATGTGCCCGCCGCCGTGGTAGCGGAGCGCGAGGCGGGTGGCGTCGAGCGGCTCGCGGGTGCGGATGCTGAGGCGCGTCACGCCCTCCTCGCCGGCCTGGTAGAAGAGGAGGGCCAGGAGGCTGTTGCGCAGCGAACGGGGGATTTCAATGAGGTCCTCGGCTTCGGTTTTGGTGCATCCGGCGGCGGCGAAGTCGTCGCGGGTCAGCGTGATGACGCCGATGCGGTCGTCGGCCCAGGTTTCGAGGCTCTGGAAGGCGCGGCGCTTGAGCTCAAGGACCTTGCGCTCGAACGAGCCGTAGAGGCGGTCGTTGATCCAGGCGGTGCGCACGCCGTACCGCAGAAGGTCGGCGCCGCAGCGCAGCGTGCGGGGGGTGGTCAGGTCATAGGCAAAACGGCCGGTGTCGGTGATGACGCCGACCCAGAGCGCCTCGGCTGCGGCGCGGTCGAGCGGCCAGCGGGCATGGCGGATCAGGCGCCAGATCATCTCGGAGGTCGAGCCCATGCGGGGCTCGATCCAGTTGATCTGTCCGAAGCGCGGGTTGGTGCGATGGTGGTCGATGTTGGCGACAGGCAGGCGCTGGAGCAGCGGCTGCAGTGGTTCGGGGATGCGGTCGGCCGTGCCAGCGTCGAGGCAGACGATGGCTGTGGCAGGGAGCTTGGCGGCTTCAGCCGGGGTGACGACGGCCTCGCTCCCCTCAAGGAAATTGACAAGCCCAAGCTCGGCAGGGTCGGCCGCGACAACAGCCGGCTGCCCCTGGAGCGTCAGCGTGCGCGCCAGGCCGAGCGCGGCGCCGAAGGCGTCGCCATCCGGACGCATGTGGCCGGCGATCAATTTCAAGCCGGGCTGCTGCAGGAAGGCTGCCAGTTGCGGCAGGAGGGCGCGGGCGCTGGATGGCGAGGAAGGCATGCCCAACAGGATAACCGCTGGACGTGGCAGGTGTCGAGGGAGAGGCGGTTCGCGGTTTAGGCAGAAGGCTGTCAGGGATGGTGTGGCCGCGGAAGGCATTTGGGGTCGCTATCGGTATCGAAAAGCGGCTGTTCTGGCCGTCGAATCAGCGGATTCAGCACAAGCGGTCGACCCCGATACCGACTACCGACGCCGACTCCGGTATGATTTGCATGCTTACCTTTGCCTAACAGCCTTCCCTGACAAGACACTTGCCACGTGCTGCGCGGCGGCCTACTCTTACTGGCATGCCTGTCAATCTCCACCTGGTCTGCGGCTCGGACGATTACCTGGCCGAGCAGCAGGCGCGTGCGATCGTGGATGCGACCGTACCAACGGCGGAGCGCGTGCTGGGGCTTGAGATCCTCGACGGCCGGGTCGACACGAAGGATGCCGCTGTGGCCGTCATCCGGCAATGTCTGGAGTCTGTGCAGACCGCCGGTTTCTTTGGTGGCGGCAAGCTGGTATGGCTGCGCAACGCCACGTTCCTCAATCCACAGTCCCGTCCCGGCGACAGCGAGGATGTCAAGGCGCGCGTGGCCGAACTGGTGACCCTGCTCAAGGGCGGGCTGCCCGCCGGCCAGCGGCTGCTGATCACGGCGGTCTCGGTTGCCCGCAACACCGCGTTCTTCAAGGCCTGTCAGGCAACGGGCGAGGTTTCCGACTTCGGCAGCGGCGAGAAGCCGTGGGATCAGGAGAAACTGGCCCGGGAGCGGCTGGACGGTCTATTGCAGGACGCCGGGCTGGAGATGCCGGAGGAGGTGCGCGACCGGTTTCTGCAGCGTGTGGGAACCTCGACGCGCCTGCTGGCGGTTGAGCTGGAGAAGCTGCGGACGTACCGGGGGAAGGCGCCGGGGGCGGTGACGGCGGAGGACGTGGACGCGATCGCTTCCGTGGGACGCGAGGCCATGGCGTGGGATCTGACGGACGCCCTGGGTGATCGCGACCCGGCCCGGCTGGTGGCGGCCCTGCGGCGGCTGGAGGCGCAGGACGAGAACGCCATCGGCCTGGTCACCATGGCCGAGCGGCGCATCCGCGAGATGCTCATCCTGCGGCAGGCGATCGACCAGCGCTGGCTGCAGGTGCGGGATTCGGACCGTGGCGTCTTCTGCCAGTGGGGCGATCCGCTGCCGGAAGAAGCCGACCGCATGCTGCAGTCACTTCCCAAGGATCCGCGCAAGACCGCGCCGTTCATCCTGCGCCGGACCTCAGCGCAGGCAAAGCGCTACACGCTGCAGGAGTTGCGGCGCGCGCGCCACCTGCTGATCGAGCTGCGCGAGCGCCTGGTTTCCTCCTCGGCGCCGCCGGATATCCTGCTGGAGACAACGCTGCTGCGCATCATCGGCCTGCATCCCGCAATCGCCGCCGCGCGATAGCGCGGGCTTTGACAGGGGGGTGGGGACACAGAGGGCACAGAGCGGGAATGAGCGCACAGAGGATTGTTGCAGGCGAAGGACGGATCCTGACCGCCTGAAGAAGTTGCAGTCACCAACCCCTCGGCGGACTCTTGCTCGTTCACAGAAAGAGTGACAAGGCAGACGGGTTTTTTCAAGAGCTGTGGGGAGTTCTTCGGGGTCGGGGTCACTATCGGAATCGGTAGCGATTGAATATCCGACCCCGATACCGATACCGACGCCGACCTTGATGCGTTTGCCACTTATTACGATCGTGAAATAGGCACCTCTCCTTGCTGTCGGCAGAAGAGCCTTGCGACTTGTGCCGCCCAAGGGGGGATGGTACAAAGAACGTCATGTCGTCGGCTGCGCAACAAAGCGAATTCCTGGCCCTGGGCGAGCGCCCGCTCGATCCCGGGGTGCCCGAAAATGCGCGGCCGCGGGTGGGAACGATCTTCCTTCGAACGCCGGGCCTGGTGACGCGCACGTCCATGCACGCGACCCAGCGGTTGGCGTGGATCGACGCGCTGAACGAGGCGCGCGTGGCTGCCGGCGAGGGGCCGCTGAGCGAGGCCGAGACCGAGGAGGAGTGGGCGCACTCGGTGGACCTGCTCTTCAGCGACGGCCATGTGCTGATCCGTCCGGACCCTGCTGCCATGGACCTCGCGTTTCAGGCGGACGAACTGCTCCAGCAGCAACTGCGGATCTCCAAGCGCCAGATCCGGTTCCTCAACATTGCCAACGACCGCGTCCGCGGCGCCCTGCGGGCGCGCGGCGAATACTGGCGCATGAGCAGCGTGCCACGGCTGCAGGAACAGATCGTCGCGCACATCCGCGGCGCGCGCGTCGCCATCGACGGACTGCCGATCTACTACTACAACCAGTCCACCGGCACGCGGTTCGTGACGCTGCAGGAGTTCGACGCGCTGCGGCAGCAGCCGGACCACGTGCTGCGCAAGATGCTCCTCGAGATCCGCACCTTCAGCCTGCGGCGCAATCGGCAGGGGAGCCCGGAGATCGATTTCTTCCTGGCTGCGCCGGCCTTTGGCCGCCGCAACCTTGAACCGGTGGACTTCGTGGAGCTCGACGGCGTTGGGCTGCGGCGCGCGCACGACGAACTGGCGGCGACATTCCACGGGGAGGTTCCGGCGGCGCTGTGCGAGGACAACCCCGCCGAGATCGAATGGCGCAACCGGATGTTTGCGGCGCTGATCAGCGGGCTGCACGAGACCGCCGCCAAGGAGATTGTGCAGGGGCTCTCGCCGGAGTTCTTTCTGCAGATCGAGTGGCTCCCCGGCGCGCGCATCGAGGAGGGCGAACTGCTGCTCGATCCGGTCTTCGCGGAGGCCGACGCCCTGCAGCAGGACGCCGAACTGCAGGCCCTGTGCGACCCCCGCGCCCGGGAGTTCATCTTCAATTACGTGCGGGAATTCGGCGACATCGAGTACGTCAACATCGGCCGGATCGGCCACTCGCTGTCGCTGCGCCGCGAGGAGACGCGCCGCACCACGGTCTACATCGCGGAGGTCAAGCAGCTCGGCAACCCCGTGCCCGTGGTGCGCATCATCCGCCTGCACAAGTGGGGGATCGCGGAGCACCTCAACGACGGCGTCGACCTGCTGACATCCATCCTGCGCGCCGAGGACTACGCCGACTACATCCTCGACCGCCGCCTCGGCTGCCGCCAGCTCGGCATGCACCTCCCCGCGCATGTGCAGACCCGGCGCATCAGCGAGCGCTACACGGGGCGGAACGAGCGTTACTACGGCCAGACCTACTGGACGACCTGTCTCGAGCGCGACTATGTCGACGGCCGCGCCAGCGACAAACTGCCCGACGCCTCCTACCAGAACCCCGAGTTTAACCGCCGGCTCGCGCACCTGCTGGGCGAGGCGGCCGCCGTGAACCTGATCGTGGGGCGCATGCGGCTTGACGATGCCAGCGTGCTGTTCGACGACGGCGACGAGGTCATCCTGCTCGACGCCGGGGGGCTGCCTGCCACGCTGGCGGTCTCGGATCACACCGGCACGTTCACGAACTACCAGGGCGATTTGTCGCAGGACCTGGCCACCTATGCCGAGGTGGTGAACCGGCGCGCGCCGCGGATGCCCAATGCCGCGGAGTTTGCGGAGATCTATCTCGAGACGTTCGTGCAGCGCTTCGATCGCACGCAGGAAGTCTACCGCGAGCGCCGCCGCGCCTTCGACTCGCTCTTCAAGCACCGGCCGTGGGATCCGGGCGGCAGCATGGCCTTCCGCTGGTTCCACGTGCTCAAGCGGCTGGACGCGGCTGATCCCCGCCAACTCGCGGCCGGCATCCGGCAGCATCTGCATCTGCCGGCGCCTTCGGCGTGAAAGCGGATGATGCCAAAATTGAAAGCACTCGCATGGGGAACAGTTGTGACGCTGTGTGCTTCCTGCATGGCGATCATGACCTCGCACGGCGAATCCTGGCAAACGATACAATCGCGCGGCGGGTTGCGCGTTGACAATCCGATTCGGCAAAGCGAAGGATCCCTTTTCCTGCCGGTGATTTGCGATGTAAGCGGCATGCAAGCAATTACGGTCCAGCCGAAGAAACTCGATTCCGCCTCGGTTGTCAGGCGTATTGACGTAACGATTGAAACGGGGCGAATCGGGATCCAAATCGTTACGTGTCTTACGGACAAACGGCACCAATCAATGACGAAGGGCGTTGACCTTGGCATTCCTCCCAGTGGAAGATATCGCGTAGAATATCTAAACCCCGATGGAAGCACGGTTCTTGTGAAAGAAATCGAAATCAAGTAATTATCTGTCGTCAACTACAGCATCGGGGTCGGCGTCGATAACTTGTGCGGAATTCGCTGATCTGGCGACGCGGACAACCGCTTTTCGATACCGACCCCGACCCCGACGCGATGCAGACAGTGTCGGAAGCCAAGAAGACCGTGTGACTCATTTTCGCAAGACTCAGTAGATCGAACAATCATGTGTGACAATCCAACCCGGAATACGGAGATCACCATGAAGGCGGTTATTTTTTCCGGCAGCCAGCTCTGGATCCGCCGGGACGGCGCGCAGGCTGTCTGCTGGCTGGACGCGGAGACACGGCGCGGCGCGGCACTCTGGACTGAGCCGCTCGAGGCCGCGGACGGCGCGGCCGTGGAGGCCGTGGATCTGGTGGCGGGCACGGCAGAGCCCGACGGGATCGAAGGCGTGACGCTGCGCGATTTCTTCGACCTGGCCACGCTGGCAGACTACGCCCTGGCTGCCCGCGCCTTTGAGCTGCTGCACTGGCGGCGCTCGCACCGCTTCTGCGGCCATTGCGGCCGCCCCCTGGCGCGGCACGCGAGTGAGCGCGCCATGGCTTGCGCCGGCTGCCGCGACCTGGTCTTTCCGCGCACCAACCCGGTGGTGATCGTGCGGGTGACGCGCGGGCGGGAGATCCTCCTGGCGCGGCGCGCACACGGCGCCACGGCGTTCTACAGCGTGATCGCCGGGTTCGTGGAAGCTGCCGAGACGCTGGAGGCGGCTGCGGCGCGCGAGATCGCGGAGGAGGTCGGCCTGCGCGTGCGCAACCTGCGCTACTTCGGCAGCCAGCCGTGGCCGTACCCAAACAACCTTATGCTGGCCTTCACGGCCGAATACGACGGCGGCGAGATTTGCGTAGACGGCAAGGAGATCGCAATTGCCGGGTGGTTTACGCCCGGGAACCTGCCGCCCATTCCGCCGCCGGTCAGCATCGGCCGGAAATTGATCGATGCGTGGGTGGAGGAGGAGCGGGGGAAGGTTTAGGGCAAACGGTGGATGGGCTGTAGAGGCACACAAACCGCAGAATATCGAATATCGAACCGCAGAACCAGGAAGGACCCCCCCCCCGGCGGAGGGGTGGCCGCAGGTCGGGGTGGGTAGGTGCCTCGCCACACCCGCGTGCCTGGCAACCATTATCTTCCCGCAGCCAGGCGTGCAGCGAGGCGCTCGGGGAGGCCGGCCTGGCGGTTCTTTGCCATGGCGGTGGCCACGTCGTATTCCACACGGCGGAAGGTGATGGTCCGCGTGTCGGTGCTGTAGATGACGTAGGAGCTGCGCGGGTCGCCGTCGCGCGGCTGTCCGACGCTGCCGGTGTTGATGAAGTATTTGACACCGGTTGCGATGCGGATCTCCTCCGGCTGCCACCGCACCACCTCGTGCCGCTTCTCGAAGACCAGCGGGATGTGCGTGTGGCCGTGAAAACAGAGCGTGGTGCGCTGGTAGGTGAAGTGCGACTCCGCGTCGAGCTGGTCAAACACGTACCCCCAGTGCTCGGGCGCGTCGAGCGTGCTGTGGACGAGCGTAAACCCGGCGATGGACTTGGTCAGGGGGAGGCCGGCCAGCCAGGCGGCGTCCTCCGCGGCCAGCTGCTGGCGCGTCCAGGCAATCGCGCTGGCTGCCAGCGGCTGGAAATCGACCAGTTTTTCCTCGTTGTGCGAGCAGTAATGGTCGTGGTTGCCGCGCACAGTGGGGCTGCCGAGCTCGTCGCGCACGATGCGAATGCAGGCGCCTGGATCGGCGTTGTACCCCACGACGTCGCCCACGCAGACGAAATCCGTCACCGACAGGCTCCGGGCGTCCCCGATCACTGCCTGCAGGGCCTCGAGGTTGGCGTGGATATCGCCGAGTATCGCGTAGCGTCGGTTCATGGCGCTCGTGGCGTGCCGCCGGCCGTGGGGCTGGCAGCACGCGGTTGCCGCATCAGCTGCCCTGGATCTTGAGCAGCGCGGCTGCCACGGTGAGATCCTCGGCGGTGGTGATCTTGGGGTTGGCCCTGGGCCATTCGACCAGGCGGACCGGCTCGCCGAGCGCCTCGACAGCCGCCGCCTCGTCAGGCGCGGCCGTGTCCTTTTCGGCCATCTTGGCATAGGCCTTGCGCAGCAGTTCAACCTTAAACGTCTGCGGCGTCTGCACGGCCCAGAGCTTGTCGCGCTCGAGGGTGTGGTCCACGACGGCCCCGCGGGCGACGAACTTGATGGTGTCGATCACGCGGGATGCGGCGACGCCCGAGCCGGTGCGCTTGGCGGAGCGGATCGTCTCGGCGATCAGGTCGGGCGTGACGCAGGGGCGCGCGCCGTCATGGACGGCGACGATGCGCGTGTCAGGGTCGATCGCGGCCAGGCCGTTGGCCACCGAATCCTGGCGCCGCGCGCCGCCGGCCACGATCGCGCGCAGTTTTGAGATGCCGAACATCTGCGTCGCGCCGCGCGTGGCCAGCAGTTTCTCCTTGCGGACCACCAGCACGATCTGGTCGATCTCGTGGCATTGCTCAAAGGCCAGCAGCGACCATGCCAGCACCGGGCGCGCGCCCAGCGAGAGGAAGGCCTTGTCCGTTCCGACCCCCATGCGCTCGCTTTTTCCGGCAGCCACAATAATCGCGGAATTCATGGAAGACTCCAGCTTTTGCCGGGTTCCCCGGCACTCGTGTTTCCGACTTTCATAGTGGCACTTCCCGCGGCATTCGTCAATCGATCAGCCGGCCGGCGGACCGATCCAGGCGCGGACAGCTTCGTCGAGCGGCTCCACGGCTGTCACGGTGACGGTCTCGTCGCCCTTCTCGCCGGGGACCTGCGCAGAGGCGCCGGGGCGGCACCCTTCCAGGCACTGCGCCATGCGGCTCTTGCAGGAGATGATGTTGAGCGCTTCGTCGCGGTCCCACTCGCCGAGGATGGAGAACTGGGCGGTGCGGCCGTCGGCGTAGGCCAGGCGCACGCACACGCCCCTGCCGACGGCCTCCGTAGGCGCGCCGGCAAAGTCGGTCCCCTGCACCTGCTTGAGCTCCTGGTCCATCTCGGACTGGCGCTGCAGCAGGAGCGACTGCGCGTGCTTGGCCGCGTGGTACTCGAAGTTCTCCCGCAGGTCGCCGTAGCTGCGCGCCACGGCAATGTCCTGGCTGGACTTGGGCAGCTCGATCTCGACGAGGCGCTTGTAATGCGTGCGGCGTTCCAGCAGGCTGCGCCAGGAGGTCAGGCGCCGGGTCGGCCCGGACACGGGGCCTGCGCCATCGGTGGCGCGCCGCCGCTCGGCGAGGGAGGGGTCGAACTTGACCATGCGCCCCATCAGCGAGCGCTGGGTGACTGGATCCCAGGCGGAGGAAGCCTGGAGGCGGTCAAAGAGCGCGCTGCGGCCGTTGGCATCGAGCTCCTCCTGGATGGCGGAGAACCACTTGGCGTTCTCGAAGAGCTGGCGCATGTGGTTCTGCATGCGCAGTTCCTCTCCGGAGAGCGGCGTCTCGATCAGGAGGATCGCATGGGCCAGCAGCTCGGCCAGCCCCGGCAGCGGCCAGTCGGCGAGGATGTCGCGGTGGCGGAAGACCCACACCACGAGGGTGGGCGGCGCCTGGGGGGAGAGGAGCAGCTCGCGGCAGCGCTGCTGCGCCGCGGCGAGCGCGGGTCCCTGGCGCAGCGCCTCCAGCGTCTCGCTTAGCAGGGCAAAGGTCATTTCGGGCAGCACGGCGAGCAGGCGGGTCGGGCCCTCGGCATCGGCCAGCAGCAGGCGGATCATGCGCTCCGTGTCGCGGCCGGTCATGCGCTCCGCCGCCAGCAGGAAGCGGTTCCGCTCCCAGAGGTGCGCGCGCAGCTCGGCCGGCGGAACGGCCTCGAGGCGCGTGCGCTCCATCAGCGCCGCCAGGCGCGCGTAGAGGGCTGGATCGGCGTTGTAGGCGCCCTTGGCCGCGAACGCGAGGCGGTCGAGCAGCGCCGGCCGCGCGGCCTCGTCGAATGCGCCATCGGCCGCCTCGCAGAACGCCTCCACGCCGGTAAGGATCTTCTCCGGGTCGCGCTCGCGGGCGAAATTGGCCACCCAGGACGGCCCGTAGCTGCGCGCCTGGGCGTGCAGGATGATCGGCTCGCTGCGCTTGGCAGGCATCTCCACCAGCGGGTCGGCCTTGAGACCCTTGCGCGCCCGCTCCCAGAAGGACTTCCAGCCTGCTGGCGCGAGGATGCCGTTCTCGGTCAGGAGCTGCTCCATGCGCACGGCGGAGAGCGCGCCAAAGCTGCGCAGGGCCATGCGGGCGACCTCTTCGGGCTGTTCGGCGACGAGGCGCGCGACAGCGGCCGGGTCGCGGTGGCAGAGCGCCAGCAGGTGCGAGGGGCTGATCGGCGAGAGGGCTTCTGCCGCGTGGGCGAAGGCGACCGCGTGGCCGGGCTTGCGCGCGAAGTCGATCGTGATCTTGCGGTAGAAGGCGTCGACCCGCTTGACCTCGCCGAAGCCCCAGGTCTTGTCGAGGAACATGGCGCCGGGCTGGCAGGAGAGCAGCAGCTCGAGCCGGCGGAGCGCCTCGGCCGGCGTGTGCTCGCCAAAGCCGGCGGCCTCGAAGAAGGAGGCTGCGTCGCGCTCCTTCCAGGTTTCGGCCAGCAGCTCGCGGCAGTAGAGGCCGAAGGCGCGGTCCTGCGCGCGACCCTCGGCGCGGAAACGCAGCAGGCGCAGGAGCCCGTCGCGGTCCGAGGCTTCGACCAGTGCGTCCTCCATCAACTGCAGCGTGTTGGCCACGGCAGCAGTCTGGCCGGCGGCCTGCTGGACGCGCACGTCCGACAGCAGGGTGTCGACGGGAATGGGCCGCATCTCCAGCGCCGCCAGCAGCTGTGCCTCCTGCTGGGCATCGACGGGGTCATTGGGCATGAGGTATTCTCCCAGGGGCAGCCGGCGCGATCAGGCACCACCGGCAAATGCGAACAAAGAGAATAGCACACAGAAGAGGGTATGGCAAAGAACGGTTCAGCGTCACGTTGACAGGGTCTTGCGGCTGCCGTACACTACTCAAATTCCCTTGCGGGAAGGATAGGAGAGCCGCCGATGCCCTACCTGGTTATCATGGAAGGCCCCCTGAAAGGTCGCCGCTTCGCCCTTGCTGATGGCGCCACCCGCATCGGCCGGATTTCCGGGAACCACATCGTGCTGGACAACGGTTCGATCTCGAGCGGACACGCGGAGATCACCCGGACCGCCGAGGGGTTCCGGCTGCGCGACCTCGATTCCACCAACGGCACGCGCGTCAACGACCACCGCATCACGGACACGCTCCTGTTCCGCAACGACCAGATTGTCTTCGGCGATCTGCCGGCGGTGTTCGAGGGCGATGACGCGCCCGTCCGGCAGGAACAGGCCAAGTCTCCGGCCGCGCCAGCGGCTATTGCACCGGCAGCTGCTGCGCCGGCGCCTGTGGCCCGTCCGCCGATCGTGGTGTCATCCGCCACGGGCAAGCGCGCAACCGTCCGCCTGCCACCGGACTTCCGGAAGCGTCGCGATCTGCGGGTGTTCTGGATCGCGATGATCTTGCTGCTGCTGGTCCTGATCGGCTTTGCCGGCCTGCGGTTCTACCACACCGTGTTTGCCCGGTGAGCTGTCGAGCCTTGCGCAAAAGCGTCCGGCTACTGCATCCACCCGCGAAAGCTCTCCCGCGCCAGCGGAACCACCATCCGCTCCTCTGTCGTCCCTCCGCGTGCCACGCCGACCCGTATGGGTGCGCCATCCTCGTGGTGGTCGGTATAGGCGGCGCAGACGCCGCAGGCCAGTGCCACGTCCGCAGGCGACGGATTTCCCGGCAGCAGCAGCGTGGGACCTGGCACGGTCAGCGACCAGATCCGCGTGTCGTCCGGCAGCGCGGCCCCGGCCAGCGTCTCGTTATCCACCTGGTCGCGCCCGACCACGCACTTGGCGCCACCCGGCAGCCGCAGGTGGCGGCCGGTGCACAGCAGCAGGAGCTGCCGCCGCCCAGCCAACCCCTCATGGTCCATCAGATCCCTGAGCTTGCGGCAGAAGCCGGGCTCGGTCAGCTGGCAGCCGCCGGCCGGCGAGGGGTATTCGCGAATGCCGTACTGGCGCGCCAGCGCCATCTGCGCCTTGCGCGAGCGGCCTTGCAGCGCCAGCAGGCGCGCGCGGTCCACCCACCCGCGGCGTTCCGGCTCCGTCGCCGGCAGGAGCTGCGCGCAGAGCGGCCGCACCAGCAGGTCTGCGCAGCCGCAATCCGTTGCCACGATCCGCAGCGAGCGTCCGTTCTGCGACATGGGGCGCTGGTTCAGCACCTCGCCCGTGGCCAGGAAGTCGAAGCCCAGCTCAGGCAGCAGCGCGCCGGCGCGCCGGATCATGCGCGCATGACAGTCGATGCACGGGTTCATGGCCCCGCCGTAGCCGTGGGGCGGATGCTGCACCAGCTGCACGATGTCGTCCGTGAAATCCACCACGTGCAGGCGGACGCCCACCCCCTGCGCCGCTTTGCGCGCGGCGCGGCTGCTGAAGAAGGGGCTCTCGAACACGACGGCTTCCATGTGCAGGCCCTGCGCCCGCAGCACGCAAATGGCCAGCGTGCTGTCCAGCCCGCCGGACAGCAGACTGAGGCCGCGCCCGCCGGTGGCCGGAGTCGATGGTTCGTTCATGGCCGCGGATGATACCCCGCCTGCCTTGCCTGCCGCAACCACGGTGTTGCACCCGTCCCTTGCCACACATCCCGCAACGGCGTTAGGATGCCGCTGTGAAAAGGATAATCC
>Ga0118677_10006538_pt1 | contig 19648 bp, 13 predicted proteins | sample AliMusrvi5mmetaG_FD_86154 | JGI IMG/M metagenome (GOLD analysis project Ga0118677, IMG submission 86154)
ATTCAGCCTCTTTTACACCGTCGGCGGGGTCCTGCTTTTCATTCTCCTCACCATCCTGGTGCTGACTACCCGGCAAAAAACCAATACGGTTATCCTGCTCGGGCTGGCATGGTTCCTTGCCTTCGCCCTCCCGAACATGTTCATCCGGCAGTTTAACACGCCTGATAGTTTTGATTACCTCGAGCACAGGGCATGCCTCCCGTCGGTCGGCCTTCTGATGATCCTGCTTGGCCTCCTGCCCGAAGCCTGGGCCGATATGAAACAAAGGAAGGTCCGCATTGTTTTTGCCCTGGTTCTGGTGTTTCTCGGCACCTTTACCCTTGTCCAGGAGCGGAAATACCGGGATGGTGAGGCATTCTGGCAGTCGGTGTTGCATGACTCACCTGATCGCGCCTGGTTCCACCATTTTTATGGCAGGTATTATTTCAAACAGCAGAATTTTGAAAAGTTTGAGGATCAGTTGCTCCAGGCAGTGAGGCTGAAAGACTACGGAACCTTTGAATACAACCTGGGAATGATCGAACTGGTGCAACGGAAGAATTTTGAAGCAGCCTATGCCCGTTTTACCAGGGCCATCGCCATGGGAGAAACAAAACCCGACGTGCTGAAAAACTTTGTAAATCTATGCAATGAATCTTCCGTTGCTCTCTCAAAAAACCGCCAGGATACCCTGGCATCTGAACGGGTTCAGATGGCGTTGAATTATGATCCGGGGAATATTCCGGCCCTCATGAACCTAGCCCTGTTTTCGATCAATCTTGGCAACAACGCAAAAGCTGTCTCTCTTTGGAAGCATGTGACAGTACTTGATCCCTCCGTAACTTCCGCCTGGAAAAATCTTGCGGTCTATTATGCAGCAAACACCCGTTTCACCGATTCGGCAAGTTATTTTTCATCTCAATTTGCGCGGTACGGGGGAAACCCGGCCGAGATTGCCGTCACACCCAGGTAAATCATGGTGTGCCGGGGATCCCCGGTAAATGAAAAGTGGATTTTCTTTCTACATTTGTAGTCCAAAGAAGGGCTATGACGGTAAAAAAGCAAACCATGCCGCTTAAAAAGGGCATCAGCCGGAAACAGGCATCCAGTGCCGGTAGCACACCCGCTTTCCTGCAGCGAAACAGGGAACTGTTCCTCCTGGGGGTTGTCATCGTGGTGACCCTTTTCATCTATTTACCGGCATTAAACCATCGGTTCACCAACTGGGATGACAATGATTATATCACGGATAACCCCTATATCAAAACCTTGTCGCCGGCAAACCTGCACTACATTTTTACAAAACCCATCGCCCTCAATTACCATCCGCTGACCATGCTTTCGCTGGCACTCAACTACCGGGTGTCGGGCTCCGAACCCTTTTCCTATTTCATGGTCAACATCATCTTTCACCTTCTGAACACACTGCTTGTCTTTTATCTTGGCTGCCGTTTGTTTGCTCCTGAAAGGATACCGGCACTCTTTGTTGCCGCCCTTTTTGCCGTACACCCGATGCATGTGGAGTCGGTCGCCTGGATATCGGAGCGCAAAGATGTTCTCTATGCCTTTTTCTTCCTGGCTGCCCTGGTATCATGGATATTCTATATCAACCGGCGGAAATGGTTCTGGTACCTCATTTCCTTGCTGCTTTTCGCCCTTTCCGGACTGTCCAAGCCCTCCGCCGTCGTTTTTCCGGGCATCCTGTTCCTGGTGGATTATTTTTTCAAACGCAGGATGAGCATCCTGGCCGCTGCCGAGAAGATACCGTTCGTGGCCATTTCAATCGCCATCGGCCTCGCAACCCTCTCCGCCCAGTTGCATACGGCAGTGGCTGACCTTCAGCATTATAATTTCATACAGCAGTTCCTTTTTGCCTCCTACGGATTTTTTATCTATATCCTGAAGCTGGTTATCCCTTACGGACTTTCGGCCCTGCATCCCGTCCCCGTTTTTAATACCTCCCTTGACCTCCCCTGGATCTATTTTGCAGCCCCGCTTTTCGATCTTGTCATCATCGGGGCGGTCATCTGGTCCATCCGTTATTCGAGGGTGATTGTTGTTTGCTTCGGGTTCTACCTGTTGAATATCATCCTGACGCTCCAGTTCATGCAGGTGGGTAGCGCGGTCGCGGCCGAACGTTACACCTATGTGGCCTATATCGGGCTGCTGGCGGGTATGGCCTGGATCCTCGGCGAAATGATCAACCGTGAAATATTACGTAAAACATGGGTTTATCCGGCCTTGATCCTTTTTTTTATCACGATGTCGGTCATGGCCGGGCAAAGGGTTGCCGTATGGAAAAACAGCGGAACCCTTTGGTCGGATGTCATTGAAAAATACCCCGCCAGCTATACAGCCTACAATAACAGGGGCTATTATTATGTGCAGGAAAAGATGTACGACAAAGCCCTTCCCGATTTTACAAAGGCCCTTGATCTGCAGCCCGGGTTCGTGGATGCCCTGAACAACCGGGGCAGCCTTTACCGGTTGCAGAACATGCCCCGGCAGGCAATTGCCGACTACAACCGGGCCCTGGCAAAGAACCCTGACTATGTCAAAGCACTGACCGGCCGTGGCAATGCATATGACATGCTGAATAAACCTGATTCAGCCCTGGCCGACCTCGACAGGGCCTACGCATTGAATCCGACCCTGGCCATGTCGCTTGGTGACCGTGGTTCGCTTCTTTTCAGGCTTGGCAGGTTTGACAGTGCAGTGGAGGATTGCACCCGGAAGATTGCACTTTACCCGGACAATACCGCTGCCTACCTGAACCGGGCTGTCGCTTACAGTTCGCTGAAGAAATGGGACGAAGCCATCAGCGATTACTCCTTTGTCCTGAGAACATCGGCTGATAACCCCTCCATTTTTGAATGGCGCGGCGTCGCTTACCGGAGCATCGGATCTTTTCAGCCGGCCATCAGTGATTTCACCAGCGCCATCAGCCTTGATCCGGGCAAATCCTCGCTGTTTGTTAACCGTGCAATGGCGCTTCAGCAGGCCGGGATGACTGATAAAGCCCTTGAAGACCTTAAGATGGCGCGTCACCTTGGAGCGCAAGTATCTGATCAGCAGATTATTTTATCATCATCCCCCCCGGAGAAGAAGACAAAGAGGTAAAAAGTTGAAATTCTTTTTACATTTGCCATACAAAGTTTCATGGTATGAAGGTAAATAAACAAGCCGGCCCACCCAAAAAACGACCTGCCGGGCCGCAACGTGTGGCTGCTAAGGGAAAAACTCCGGGTTTCCTGGGGAAATACCGTGAAATGATCCTCCTGGCAGTTGTGATCGTTGTTACCGTCATCATCTATTTTCCGGCACTGCAGCATAAATTCACCAACTGGGACGACATTGACTATGTAACGGACAACCTGGTCATCAAAGCCCTCACCCCGGCAAACCTGAACTACATGTTCACAAAACCGCTGGCGACAAACTACCATCCCCTGACGATGCTTTCACTGGCCCTCAACTACCGGTTTTCGGGACTGGAGCCTTTCTCCTATTTCCTGGTCAACATCCTGCTGCACCTTTTCAATACCCTGCTCACCTTTTACCTGGCTTTCCTGGTGCTTGGCCGTAACAAACCCCTTGCATTGTTTGTAGCTGCCATATTTGCCGTTCATCCCATGCATGTCGAATCGGTTGCATGGATATCCGAACGCAAAGATGTTCTGTACACCTTTTTTTACCTGTCGGGGATGATATCCTGGATCATGTTCATCACCAAAAAGAGGTGGACATGGTACCTGTTTGCACTGTTACTGTTTGTCCTTTCGGGAATCTCAAAACCATCCTCGGTTGTATTTCCGCTGGTACTGCTGCTGCTCGATTATGTTTATAAACGCCGGTTCAACCTCCGTCTGATCGCCGAAAAGCTTCCCTTTTTTGCGGTCTCGGTTGCGATCGGGATCGCCACCCTCTATGCGCAGTTGCACTCGGCAGTGGCGCCGATCAACAATTACAGTTTTATCCAGCGGTTCCTGTTTGCCTCCTATGGTTTTTTCATTTACATTTTTAAATTACTGATCCCTTTCGGCCTGTCGGCCCTGCACCCATTCCCGGTACTGAACAAATCACTGGGTCTTCCATGGATTTATTTCATCTCGCCTGTCTTCAACCTGCTGCTGATCGGTGCGGTAATTTACGCTGCCCGGTATTCCAGGATGTTGATTTTCTGCCTTCTTTTTTATTTCCTGAACATCCTGCTCACACTGCAGTTCATGCAGGTGGGAAGCGCGGTCATCGCCGAGCGTTACACCTATGTCTCCTATATCGGGATATTGATCGGGGCGGCCTGGCTGATGAAGGAGATGAGCAGCCGGCGAAAAATCCCGATGAGCTATTTTTATGTTCCCATGGTTTTATTTTTCGCAGCAATGGCCTTCCTTTCCGGACAGCGTGTCGGCGTATGGAAAAACAGCGAGACCCTGTGGACGGATGTCATTGCCAAGTACCCGGACAGTTATGATGCTTACAACAGCCGGGGTTATTACTACCTGAAGGAAAAGATGTTCGACAGGGCTTTACCCGATCTTTCAAAATCGATCGAGATGCATCCCGGCTATCTGGATGCCCTGAACAACCGCGGCAGTGTATACCGCATGCAAAACCAGCCACGGCTGGCAATTGCCGATTACAACACGGCCATCGCGATCGATTCGACCTATGTGCTTGCCATCTCCGGCCGGGGCAATGCCTATTTCACCCTGGGGATCCTCGACTCGGCCATGACCGATTTCAACAGGGCATTGCGGATCAACCCCTCCCTGTCCGTTGCCCTGGGAAACCGCGGGGCGGTCTATTTCAGAATGGGTCAATTTGACCGCACGATCGAGGATTGCACCCACGCACTTGCGATCGACCCGTTTTATACCGATGCCTGCCTCAACCGTGCAGTGGCCTATAGTTCAACCGGCAAATGGGACCTTGCGATAGCCGATTATACTTCGGTGCTGAACACCTATACCGGCAATCCCTCCATCTATGAATGGAGGGGAATCGCATACAGGAGCAAAGGTCAGTACCAGCAGGCCATCAATGATTTTTCGGCGGGGATCGAACTTAACAACCATATTTCATCCCTGTTTGTTAACAGGTCGATGGCCCTTCAACTGGCCGGCCTTCATCAAAAAGCGGTCGACGATATCAACATGGCAAAACAACTCGGAGCCAATGTTACGGAAGAATCCATGCTGGCAGCCCTGAAGCAAAACTGATCCATCCATGAAAGGAATCAACCATAACAGGAAAAGAAGATTACCCGGCAGTTCCACGGCACCGCGACAAAAACCAGCGACCCCGGTGAAGAACGTTAAGACGATTTCCGATAGCAGGGGAAAGGGTTACACCAGGCCATTGCTGGTAGCCGTCATCCTGCTGATTACCTTCGCTGCCTATTTCCCATCACTGAACAACGACCTGCTGAAAACCTGGGACGACCAGGCCTACATCACCAACAATACCCTTATCAAAACCCTTTCGGCAGAAAGTATCCTGAAAATTTTCAAAGAGGATAAAGGAATGTACGCGAACTATCACCCATTGACAACCCTGTCGCTGGCAGTCAACTATCATTTTTCCAAAGAGGAACCTTTTGGCTACCACCTTGTCAATCTCCTGCTGCACCTTCTGAATACCTTGCTGGTTTTTGTTTTCATCTATTTCCTGACCCGCAAAAACCTGGAGATCGCTGCGGTGGCTGCACTTTTGTTCGGGCTGAATCCAATGCATGTGGAATCCGTTGCCTGGATATCCGAAAGGAAAGATGTCCTCTATGCCTTTTTCTTCCTTGCCTCAGTGGTTTCTTACCAGCAGTTTCTAAGAAGGAGTGACTGGAAATGGTATGCCTTAACGCTGTTTTTATTCCTTTGTTCCATGCTTTCAAAAGCGATGGCCGCCAGCCTGCCGCTGGTGCTGATCCTGATCGGATTTATGGAAACCAGGCGTTGGAGCTGGAAGCTCTTGCCCGATAAGATTCCCTTTTTCATCATCGCCCTCCTCCTGGGACTTTACGCGATCAGGATACAGGCCGAAGGCAATGCCATCGGCAGCATCACCTTCCCGCTGGGAATGCGGATCCTCCACGCCTGTTACGGGTATGCCCTGTATATCCTGAAAATTTTCATCCCGGTCGGTTTGTCGGCATTTTATCCCTATCCCTATCCGCTGATCAATGCCTCCTGGATCACGAATACCATGCCACCGGTATTATACATCACCCTGCCTGTCACCCTGGTCATCTTCATTTTTTCATTATGGGCGCTTGCATCCGGTAAAAAGACCCTGCAGGCAGCCGGGTTCGGTTTGTTGTTTTATGGGGTGACCATTGCGATGGTACTGCAGTTTCTGCCGGTTGGCAGGGCCATTATGGCCGACCGTTACGCCTATATCCCATCCGTTGGACTGGCTTTAATCCCTGCCTTTATAGCAAGCCTGTTATATGCAAAAAAAAACTGGAGAACTCCTGTTATTGTCATGCTTGCACTTTATGCCGGATTCCTCTTTTACCAGACGCGCCAGCAAACCCGTTTATGGAAAAATGATGGTACCCTTTGGAGCAACGTGATCGACCTCTATCCTGCCGACAGCCGGGTGACCCTGGCCTACTCCAACCGCGCCCAGTACCTGCAGTCGGAGGGAAAACCAAGGGAGGCGCTGCAGGACATGCTCCTGGTAGCCCAGTGGAACCCTAAGGATGACAACGCACTCGACCGCATCGGCAGGATCTACGGTAAAGATATGCACGACCTGCAGGGCTCCATCAGGTATTTCCAGATGGCTTACCAGCTGAATCCGAAAAACCTGGATGCGATCATTGACCTGGCCACCGTTTATGGCATGACCGGCGACTTCAACAGGTCGCTTGAATTCTCACTCAAAGGACTTGAAATAGATAAAAATGACGCAGCCCTCCTGTATAATGCCGGGATTACCTATAGCAACCTCGGGCAGGTGAAGCTTGGCAAAGATTACATGGACAGGGCTATAAAAACTGATCCTTCGCTGAACCGTCATTGATCCGGTTTCCCCGGAGCGGTCACCCGGGTCGTTATTTAATAAGAACCACTGCATGAAAGGGAAAAAGCAAAATATTACAAAGGCAAGAGAATCCTCCAGGGGCCTGCCACAGCAGAAAAAGCAGGGGGGGCAGGGGAAGGATAGCAAGCCGCCCGCAATCCGTTTATGGCAACACTGGCTTTTTATCGCAGTGATTTCCGTCGTCACGTTTGTCTGTTACCAGCCAGCCTTGAATAATAAGCTTCTGAAAACATGGGATGACCCGGTTTATGTGACAAGCAACAAACTCCTCGACAGTCTCTCGGTAAGGAAGGTGGGGGAGATCTTCAGTTTCAATACGGAATTCCAGAAACTTTCAAATAATTATCATCCCCTGACCACCCTGACCCTGGCCCTGAACCATGCCTTCTCCGGGCTCAACCCCAGACCCTACCATCTTACCAATATTCTTATCCACATTCTCAATTCGATATTGGTTTACCTCCTGGTGTTTCTGCTGGCCGAAAGACGGACCTGGGCTGCGCTCCTTGCCGGCCTGTTATTCGCAATCCACCCGATGCATGTGGAATCCGTTGCCTGGGTGTCGGAACGAAAGGATGTCCTGTATGCATTTTTCTTCATTTCCGCGATGATCCTCTATTACCTTTATCTTCGGAAAAACAGCTATAAATCCCTGGCGGTCGTTTTCCTCCTCTTTTTTCTGTCGGTCTTATCAAAGGCCATGGCCGTGGCCTTCCCACTGGTCATGCTGCTGATGGACTTTCTCCTCAACCGCAAATGGTCCTGGAGAGTTTTCCTTGAGAAGATCCCGTTTTTTCTGGTGTCGGCAATATTCGGGATCATTGCCGTGCGGGTCCAGGCACAGGGAGCCATCAACGACTGGCAGACGTTCACCCTGTACCAGCGGATCATCCATGCCTCCTATGGTTTCCTGAGTTATCTATACAGTTTTTTTATCCCTTTCGGCCTTTCGGCCTTTAATCCGTACCCTTTCATCAATGAACACGGGGTGTTGCCATTGGCCTTCAGGGCAGCCCCTTTCATCTTCCTGGTCATCATGGCCCTTACCATATGGAGCCTTTTCGCCAGGAACAGGATGATAAAGATCTTCGGCGTCGGGATGTTGTTTTATTTTTTCACCATCGCGCTGGTCCTTCAATTTATATCCGTTGGCCGGGCCATTACCGCCGATCGCTATACCTACATTCCCTATATCGGGATATTGTTCGTGATTGGATCGTGGATTTCCTGGCTGATTGATCAGAAAAAACCGGTCCTGAAATACACAGGCTTTGCAGCAGGAGCGCTGATGTTCGTTTTTTCAATTGTATCCGCCATGCAGTGTTCGCTCCGGTCGGCTGTATGGCACGATGACATCACCCTTTGGACCGACGCCTTGGATCAATATTCAGATGTAAGGATGAATTTTATAAGGTTAAAGCGCGCCAATCAATTTTTTGAGAATAGCGATTTTCAAAATGCCATGAAGGATTACCAGGTAATAGCTTCCAAAGAGCCGTCAAGTGATGAGGCCCTTGGACGAATAGGCCAGATTTATGGTCAGCAATTCCATCAGATTGATTCGGCACTTTATTATTTGAACAGGGCATACCTGATAAATCCCAACGAAATTATTCTGCTGAAAAACCTTGGGGTGGCCTATGGCATCAGGGGGGAATACGGGAAATCACAGGGATTCTTCCTACAGGCATATGCAAAGGATCCTGCCGACAGTATGCTGATGCTCAATATCGCAGCGAACTACCATGGCCTGGGCGATCTGGAAAACGCAAGGAAATTCGAGACCATGGCACACAAAACCCATTGACACCCGGCTACTTCACTGCTTTCTGCAGATCGCTGATGTAATTTGCGGGGATCTCCATTTTCAGGTCCCTGGCTTTCAATGCATCGTCGAGTGCCTCCCTGTACCTGTTCATCCTGAAATAAACAAAGGAACGGTTTTTATAAACATTCCCGTCCCCCGGGTTGATCTTCAGCGCCCGGTTGTAATCTGCCAGTGCCGCGTCAAACAGGTTCCGGCCGAAAAAGATGTTGCCCCTGTTCACATAAGGATCTCCATAACCCGGATCAATGCGGATGGCTGCAGAATAATCGGCGACAGCCAGGTCGGGCTGGTTCATTTTATTATAGGCAATGCCGCGGCTGTAATACGACCGGGTATGCAGCGAATCAAGTTTCGTCAGAATTAACGTAAAATCGGCGACGGCCGAATCAAGCCTGCCCGTTTCGGTATAGGCGAGCCCCCTGCCGAAGATGGCATCCACGTAACCGGGCCGGCGCGCATAGGCCGCCGTATAATTCAGGATGGCCTCCCTTTGCCGGCCCGTTCTTGAATAGGCCACGGCTAAATTCTGGTAGGAATGGAAGCTTTCAGCATTGGTCGCCTCATTCTCCACAGCCCTGTTCAGCAACTGGATAGCCGTCGCATAATCCTCATCGTCGATATACTGGTGCCCGAGGTTGGTCAGGGCGGTGCTGTTGTCGGGATCATGCCTGAGGGCATTTTGCCATAAACTGACATTGTCATGCCAGGTGGCCGACTGGGCATAGCTTTTCACTGCAAAAACGGCCAGGATTGCGACCGGGATCCAGAGATACAAGGCTGACCCTTTTCTCCGGCTGCCGATGGCCTTGTCGAGTAGAAGCCCGGTGATAAAGAACAGCCCGATATAGGGAATGTAGGTGTAACGATCGGCGATGATGGCATTTCCCACCGGCAGGATCTGCGACACGATGGAAATGGTGAATAAAAAGAAAAGGGACCCGAAGACTACCGTCCGGTTCTTACGGAGATAAAAGGCAGCGAGCGCGATTGCAACTGCGGCAACCAAAGCTCCTGCATAAACCCAACCCATGCCCCCGGGTGCGGGGTATTTGTAAAAACAGCTGAGGTTGAAGGGATATACCAGTTTGTAAAGGTAGGCCGTGATGTTGAACCCGGCAATGGCGATCCGCTCAGTGAATGTGTGTGCCATCAGCCGCTGTTCCGTAAGCGACGATTGCTGGGCCACGATTGCCAGGATTCCCGATAAGAGGGACACACAAAGGAATGGAATCTTGTTCAGGATGGTCTTCAATGTAAGTTCCTTTTTATACCAGTAATCCACCAGGAACAGGGTGAGCGGCAGTACCACGGCCTGCCCCTTGCTTAAAACAGACAGGATGAAGAAGAAGAGGGAAAGAAGGTAGTTCCGGACTTTGCCGGGTTCCTTCACCAGGAAATGGACGTACCAGACCAGTGAAAGGAGGAAAAAGAAGGCATACAGCACATCCTTGCGTTCAGCTGCCCATACGACCGACTCCACCCGCATGGGGTGCAGGGCAAAAAGGGCCGTGGCAAGCAGCGTGGCATTTGTTTTTTTCGTGAGCAACCACATCAGCCATGAAAAAAGAAGGATGTTGCCAAGGTGGAGCAGCAGGTTGTCGAGGTGGTACAGGAATGGGTTCAGACCTGCCAATTGGTATTCAATGACATAGCTGGTAATGGTTAGCGGGTGGTAATTGCCGACCACGATGGTCCTGATATTAAAAATATGGAGGATGTTATCCATCGACAGCACCCTGATCAGGGCATTGTCCCTGATATAATTGTAATCGTCCCAGCTCAGGAATTTAGCAGACAGACATGGTGAAAAGGCGATAAATGCGATCACCACGATCACGGCATCCCAGATGAACAGGGTCCTGATGGCGGAAGGATGGTCTTTCCGCGGGGGCCGCGACGGAGGGGGTGATTTACGCTGATCAGTTTTTTTTACTTGTTTCATGGGGAATCTCCTGGTTAAAGGTCCGGTTATTTTTCGGAAGCATAAAAGGGATGTTTTGTGTGCCCCGGGAAGCGCAAAATTCCAGGTTTTCTGAGATACTTGCCCGGGAAACGTCCACAATTTCAAACAACAGTGCCAATTCCCAATAGATGGTTCCGATGGATCAGTATAACAAGGAACTTAATAGGGAACTATCTTGAAATTATATCAAAATAAACATGGCAGGACATCAGAAGTTTATCCTTTCCTTCTCGATGACAAGGGCTCTTTTTTTGTGCTGGATCTGGGTAAGGATGGATCCGACATACTCGCCGATAATCCCTATGAATATGAGCTGAACGGAGGAGAAAAAGAACAACCCGATTACAAGGGGGGCGAGTCCCACATCGAACTGGTACCAGAAGACCAGTTTATAGATAAAATATCCGAATGCCACAAGCAGGCTTAGAATAGCGATAAAAAAGCCAATGAAACTGGCCATGCGCAGCGGAATCTTTGAATAATTCACAAAACCCAGCATGGCGATGTCATACAATGTGATAAAACTCTGCGACGATTTTCCTTTGTTTCTTTTAGGCTGAACATATTCAATTTCATAACGCTGCATCCCAATTTCGGGAATGAGCCCCCTGAAATATGGATAGGGATCATCAATCTCCTTAACGATATCAATAAAACTCTTGTCATACAATCCGAACCCGGTAAAATTTTTGACGAGTTCAATCTCAGAAAACCTGTTTAATGTCGAATAAAACAATTTACGTAAGCTGAACATCAGGAAATTCTCCTTGCTCTTTTTCTTCACCCCGATCACAATCTTGTTACCCTCTTCCCATTTTTTAAGGAACTCCGGGATCAATTCGGGAGGATCCTGAAAGTCGGCTACGATCCCGATAATAGCATCGCCGGTTGCCTGGTAAATGGCGTGCAGCGGGGAACGGATATGCCCGAAATTGCGGGTATTGAAGATCACCTTTACATTTGGGTCTGCTGATGCAATTCTCCTGAGGATTTCCCTAGATTTATCGTGAGAATCATTGTCAATGAAAATATGTTCGTAATCATAGGTTGGCAAATCAATGAAGATGCTTTTTATCCGGTTATATAGCGCTTCAATGTTCCCCTCTTCATTATAACAGGCAGTAACAACGCTTATGAATTTTTTTCTTTCTTCCATGGTTTATTGATTGATTTATTTTGAGTTTTTATAACGGAACACAATCGACTTCATCAGGAAATAGGAAATGATTGCACCCGGGAGCAACCAGGCGGCGCCTCCAACATAATTGTTGATCTTGAAATAATTTGTTACGTAAAGGAATAATAACCCGAGCAGGTAAGTGATGCCATATGCTACAAAAAAACGGAATATCAGATAATTGTTACGATTCCGGAAAACAATTACCCCGGTTGTTTTAAAGTTGAATATAATTCCAATGATGGTGGCAATCAAAGAAGCCAGAGCATAGTGGATCTTCAGGAAAATCAAAAGGGCGAACAGCCCATACCCGAAACCAGTATTAAGCAATCCTACGAAAAGGAATAAAATAAACCGTTTGGGCAGGAACCCGATAATTTTGTTCGAAGGTTGCAAAGAGTAGAATTATTTGTTTTTATTCACTTTATGTAAATATATTTCGGGATTGGAATTGTTCTGGTAAACTGACCTTCAATCTTGGATGACGCCTTCAGATATTAAATCAACGTGGTGGTTCAACTGCATTGTCTTTTTTTTCATTGAATATTGTTAGTCTGCCTCCACAGCCGGAGAGGGACTTGCCGTTAAACTATATTTACACCGCTATTTTCAAGTAGTGCCAGGAGCTGATTATGGTGATTAACTGAAAACGTGGGCTGGAATTCAGGGCCACGAATGGGCAACCTTGATACCTGTTGTGGAAACGAAGAAAAAAGAACTGACGGAGATCCGAACCTGTTTGCCATCAGGATGTCCGTTTCAAGGGTGTCACCAATAACCAGGATTTGTTCAGGTTTCAGGTTATGCTCGCGTGCTAACAATTCAAGCATGTATGTGTTGGGTTTGCCAATAATGTAATCGGGAGCTTTTGCTGAAACTGCTTCAATGGCAGCTACCATAGCTGCACATCCTGGCATCCATTGCTCATTTTCGACTGGAAACCGTGTTTCAAGATTGCATGCGAAAAATTTCGACCCTTTTAAAAGACTTCTAAAACCCTTGACGATGGTCTGGTAATTGAATAACATATCGAAACCAACAAGCAGGATTTGGGCGTCGGATTCCAGAGTTGCAATCCTGACGCCCAAATCCTTTAATTCGCTGATTAATCCTTCAGAGCCAATAACATGAACAACAGGAATATCATCCTTTTCCAATGCTCGGAGAAACCTCCCTGCAATGTAGGCCGAACTGTAGACATTCCTGTAAGAGCAGTCTATTCCCAATGAATGCAGTTTATGAGCAATTTCCTTCCGGGTCTTAGTTGAATTGTTGGTGATAAAAAAAATTCCCGTTTCCGATTGCTCAAGTTTGCGCATAACAATATCGGCAGAAGGAAGCATCGTTCCACCTGTATAGATAACACCATCAAGATCAAATGCCACAGCTTTAATGCCAGATAAAATTCCCTGGTTGGTCATGGTAGTTTCTTAACGGATATTCTTGCAGAATCTGGCAGTTGTTTTTTACTGGTAATGACCACCAGCCTGTTCGATAAGTTTATCATAGCGCTTTTGTAACATTTCGATTCGCTGAAGATCTTCTTCAAAGATCATTTTATAAAAGTCTCTCTTATTCTTCAGCCACATCAGTTCAAAACCCACCGCTTTTAAAATACCCTTATCCGCATGTTCCGACAAGGCATCTGGACATTTGAAAAGTACTTTCCTGGTCTCATAGAAGTCGAGAGTTCCATTCTGAGGCAGTCTGCGGAAGAAGGGCAGTGAGAAGGCGGAAACACCACCCCCGATTACACATTCCATTTTGGCTTTACGGGCTTTAATAAATACCTCCTGGGCGATGTCAAATACGACGTCGTCATTGATATTATCACGCGACAATCCCATGGAACCTGTCATGTCAACACGTCCGAGAACAATCCCTTTGAGTTCGGAAATTGTCGAAAGTTGCAGCATTTCATCAAAAATCTTTACTGCTGAAATGGTTTCCATATTGATTAAAAAATCAACGCTATCCCATTCTTCCCTGGGAAATACAAGGTGAGTTGCCTGCAGGTATTTCTTCAGGGCGTATTGTGATTCAATCATGGGTGCAACGATCCTTGTTACACCAATAGACCGTGCATCAAACATGTCTTTGATTGCTTCACATCCCCCGATTTTGATGGTCAGATCAAGCCCTGCTTTGGTTATTACCTCCTTTAACCGCAGTGCTTCTTCCATTCTGGTGCCTTCGGCTTCAAATTCAGCCTTTATTCCGTATACATGATGGTTTTCCTTGAGGTCTTTCAATACATCAACCATCCTTTTTTCCAGTGGGTTCATACTATTTGGATTTTAAGTGTTAAACAATATTTGAATTGTACTCATCTCTGTCAAGAAAAGGGTACATATCTTCGAGTGGCTTGGAGATCATCCTGCCGTCAGGTAACTTTTCCGATGCTACCTTCGGACTGAAAATATAATTACTGTCAAGCACGACTTCGCACAGGAGTGGCCCGGGTTGTTGCAATATTTTTATAATCTGTGTATCTATATCGCAGGTATCAGTAATCCTTGCAGTTGGCAGATCGTATGCTTCTGCAAGTTTAATAAAATCAGGGAAACTTACACCGCTTGATAAATCGCACGCCACATGGCGTCCTTCAAAAAAATTATCCTGTGTTTGCCTGATTGAAACATATCCCGAATTATTTAGGTAGAATAATTTGATGGGTAAATTAAAATGTTTCACCGTCTGAAGTTCCTGCAGGTTCATCTGAAAGCTGCCATCGCCTGCAATGCAAATAACATCTGTGTTGTGGTTTCCTATGCTCGCCCCGATTGCTGCTGGCAGATCGTAACCCATTGCAGCACAACCTGAATTCCAGAAAAATCGTTGTCCTTCCTTTACTTCGCCCGATTGAAAAAGAGAAACGCATGAGGTCCCGTTACCAGCTACAAGGATGCCACCGGAACTCATGTGTTCTGTCAATTTCTTAATGAAATAATAAGGATGGATCGGAACCGCATTTTCATAATCAAGTTTGACGGACGGATATTTATTCAGCCGGACTTTTGTCCAACGCATCCATTCCGAAAAATCAGGGATTGCAACCTTCTCCAGTGCCCTTTTAAAGGATTCGAGGAATTCCAGGATATCTGCCCTGACCGGAATATCCGGGACAAGGGTGGGTTTTTCCAATTCGGATGGATCAATGTCGACAACAACCTTAATGGCTCTGTGCCCAAAGTTTTGCCAGTTGTAACTGACCTGCCGTATATTGTTCCTGGAACCCAGGGATATGATCAGGTCAGCATTCTGCAGAGTAAAATTCCCCGAACGGTTCCCCAGGGTGCCAATTCGTCCTGCATAATTTGGGTGGTCCGTACCTATGAGATCAGTGCCATTAAAGGTCGTAACAACCGGGATGTTCAACCGGGCTGATATCTGTTTAAAGGGATCAATGGCTCCCGAAAGACGGATGCCATGGCCTGCAATAATCACGGGTCTTCTTGATCTGCTTAAAAGAACGGCGATTTCGGATGTTTTATGATCGAGTTCGTTTTGATCCGTAACAATCGTATCTTCGTTTTTGTCATATTCTGCCAGCGACTCCTCTTCAATCAGACTCCCCTGTATATTCAGGGGAATGTCAATCCACACGGGCCCTTTTCGTCCTGAATTTGCAATAAACAAGGCTTTATCAAGGACTCTCTTTACGTCTTGTGGATTATCCAGAACAACAGCATACTTGGTAAGAGACTGCACCACACTGATGATATCCACCTCTTGGTCGCCTAATTGTCTTAATCCCAGTCCCCTGCATGAATAGGTGGTCGTTTCATACTTGACCTGTCCCGACAAATAAAGTACAGGGATCGAATCGGTCCATTGTCCCATCACACCAGTGAGGCAATTAAGCCCTCCCGGCCCTGAGGTGATATTAACCACTGCCATTCTGCCGCTTGCACGAAAATATCCTTCGGCCGCTATGGCGCACGCCTGTTCATGATGATTTGTCCAGTATGTTAATGACGGGTGGTTCCCCAATGAATCGTTCAGGTGCATGGCACCTCCTCCCGAAATCATAAAAACATCCCTGATTCCATGCTCTGTTAGTCGCTTTGCAATGTATTCGGTAACCTTTATCATTATCTTATTTCCCCCCTGTAATACGAAATTGTTTTTGAAATCGCCTCTTCAAGGCCAATATTCCCTTTAACATTAAATTCCCTTTTAAACTTTGACACATCCGGTACATAATTTTGATTCCTGTCTGTCGGATTCACCTGGTTCAATATTTCAACCTTGAGCCCGGGGAAAAATGAGGCAACCTTCCCTGCAAGTTCACTGATTGATACCGCTTCGTCAGAGCCTACGTTATAGGCTGAGGTTGATTTTCCCAGGATCAGGATATGCAGGAGCCAAATAACCAAATCAGAAGCATACATGTACGAACGTAATGGCTTGCCATCACCTTTGATGACGATATTTTCCCCACGCAGACCGTCTCGTATAAAATTTCCGATAGCAAAGTGGGTATCCAGGGCAAGATACGGGCCGACAAATGCAAAGCAGCGTGCAACCGGGATCTCAATCCCGTAAAGCTTGCTATAGCAGGCGCAAAGCAGTTCCGCAGTTCTTTTGGCTTCGGCATATGCCGATGATGGCAGCAATGGATTGGGCCCGCCATGGAAGTCTTCGGGAAAGCCGGGCAGTCCATCCGGTTGTATTCCATAAACAGCTCCACTGCTGACATATAGCATCCGCTTGACATTGGTATGCCTGGCAAATTCAAGAACATTCCTGGTCCCGGAGATAATGCTGTCGACCATTGCCATGGGTTGCTCATGGTTCAGTTTTGCACTGGCTTCAGTTGCAGCATGGATAATATAATCGACCTTGATGTCTGGTAATTCAAAGTCAGTCACGTCGCCTTTAAGGAATGTAATCGCGGGATGCGAGCCAAGGCGGGGATATTGCACTTTAAAGGTTTCGGGGTCGCGGGATAAAAGAAAGATTTCAATATGGAATTTGTCATCTTGATTGGCAAATAATAAGCTTTCCAACAGCCATTTGCCAAAAAAACCGGTACCTCCTGTTAAGAGCAAACGGGTACCATTAAACTTCGGGTACAGAACCTTCAGATTCGTTGCAAAATATTTCAGATCATTGTCCAATAGGTCGGCCATGCTTTTTCTGATGTTATCAAGGTCCCTCTTCAAAGGTATTATATTGTTAATAATTATGGCTTTTTTACCTTTGTTTTTCGGATGTAGACAGGTGGTTTTGTTTCAATTTTGTAATATAGAAATACAGATGCCCCTAACATGATCGCCGGGTTTATCGCCACCTGAAGACTTACACCGTCAATGAAAAAATAGTTTTTTGGTGCCAGAAGCAAAAGTGTTGATATTGTAATGACCATCAGTCCTTTCTGGTCGTTTTGCCAGTATTCAAAATTATTGTAAATAATAAAAACTGGAACAATAAATACAAACAGGTGGTAATCCCCTACAACTTGTGTTAACAGAATATAGAGAGATGAAAGGATAAAAGGGTAGTATTCGGGATTTGTGTTTTTTTGGAATATCAGCCTTCCTGCAGCAAGCAGGAAAAATACTGAAAACAGCTTGAATATCCAGGTAATTACATCAAGGTTTTTACTGAACATTTTTAATGCGCTGTAAAGGGAAGAACTGAAAGCATCGCCATTGCTCCCGATGACATAAATTTTATAGTAGGAAGAAAGCCCTTTTGAGAAGGAGGAGAGCGTGTAATCCGGGTAGATAGAATTCACATAAAGATAGGTGAAGATAAAGATTGCCAAAGCAGCAATGGTAATCTTCATGGCAGGCAGGAATGATTTCCGCAGGCCCATCATAAGCGGAAGGGCGAGCATCAGGATAACTGCATTCGGGCGGAAATTGATAGCAATTGCAAACAACAGGATGCTGAAATAATCAATTTTTTTATTTATAAACAATGAATTTAAAAATGCGATAACGCCAATGCCGCAAAAAAATGCGGAATAGTTACCCCGGGTAACCGTCATCAGCAAAGGATAGCTCAAAACGATCAACGCCACCAGGAAGAGGCTCTTTTTGTAATTTTTTACGATCAGTTGGGTGGAGGCAAAAGCAAGAAGGATGCATCCGGAAAACAACATAAACATGATCATGTCCGGTGATTTCCCATGAGCGATTGCCAGGCCGCACAATATGTTTAACAAAGTTGAAATGGGCGTCATATGAAAATGAGTCAACCCTTCAATTTCTTTAATACCCCCGTAAGGGTTATTGTAAAAATAAAATTGATATTGCTGGCTGAGATTTTCTATGCTGTTTCTGAGTGTGGGAACTTTAAGCAAAACATCCCTGTATGACAAGGCAGTTTTCACCAGGTCGGCAAACCTGTCCTGCGACGTAAAGAAAAAGGTGCCGGGACCATAGCCCAATGCCTCCTTCATGATAAAAAAGAATGAATTCAGGCCGGTTAGTAACAGCAGCGAGACCAAACAAAACAGGATATATTGTTCTGCATTTTTTATTTTGTTCATATCGGGTGATTATCTGAAATAAAGATGGTCAAATTAAATTCTTTGTCCTATTCATCCTGGCATATTTTCTTATCAGCGATGCGCTCTCTTAAGATATACAAGGGCCGGTTTTTTACCTGGAAAAAAATTCTGAGGACATATTCCCCGATTAACCCAATCGCAAGCAATTGCATTCCTCCAAATAAAACAATCATGAATAACAAGGCAGTGAATCCCTGGGGAACGTCACCATAAAAGATTTTCTTGAAAACAACATAAATGAAATACCCCAGGGACATAATGAGGATGAACAGTCCCAGGTTCGAAATCACTTTAATCGGGTATTCACTGAAGTTGAAAATCCCATTAAAAGCAAGTTTGATGAGTTTTTTCAGAGGGTATTTGCTTTCTCCCACCATTCGCTTCTCTCGTTCGTATTCAATACCAATTTGTTTGAACCCGATCCAGCTTCTCATTCCTCTTAAAAACCGGCTTTCCTCCGGCATTTTATTCAGGTGTCGCACAATGTTGATACTAATCAGTGAAAAATCGCCTGAATCCAGGGGGATTTCGATGTAGGAAATTTTTTTCAGGAACTTGTAAAACCAACTATAGGCCAATTTTTTAAAAAAGGATTCTTTTCGTTTTTTCCTTATCGCGTAAACTACATCATAACCTTTTTTATAATAGGAATAAAATTCTTCAAATAATTCGGGGGGATCCTGCAGATCGCCATCAATGATCAGGATTGCTTCACTTGCATTTACATAGCGCAGGCCTGCACTTAAGGCCAGCTGATGGCCAAAATTCCTTGATAACATGATCGATTGGAATTTGCCATTTGCCAATGATAATTCCCGCATTTTATCAGGGGTGCTGTCTTTACTGCCGTCATCCACAAATATTACTTCAATGTCAAGGGAACTGCTGTCCATTAAATTCTGGAGCCGTTGTACCAATTCATCAAATACTTGTTCTTCATTGTATAATGGAACAACAATATTTATTTGTGGTTGATTCGTGATCATCTGCGGGTTATTTTGTTAATTAGGTGACGTACTCGAATTGAATCCTTATCGAAATTGCCTGATGGAGGTGCGCTTATTTCAAATTATTCATTCCCAGTCATCTGTCCTTATATTATCCTTCCCAACACCGGCCTGTTCAAGATAATTT
>Ga0118677_10006540_pt1 | contig 19643 bp, 19 predicted proteins | sample AliMusrvi5mmetaG_FD_86154 | JGI IMG/M metagenome (GOLD analysis project Ga0118677, IMG submission 86154)
GGGAAAGGGGGTGGTGTGTTCGGCTACTATCAAAAGTCTCCTAAACTTAAAAATATCATCCTATTTTTAGCTCACAATGTCATAAAAAAGTTTTGTACTTTTGTTTGCGACTTTTGGGTATTACATGTTATAATTTTTCCGATAGCTTATTTAGAATAATTCTTCTATTTTTTTAAGCCATTGACATCACTCCGAAATCTATTGACATCACTCCGAAATCTATTGACACGTCTCAAAATCTATTGACATCACTCCAAAATCTATTGACATCACTCCGAAATCTATTGGCATCACTCCAAAATCTATTGACATCACTCCGAAATCTATTGACATCACTCCAAAATCTATTGGCATCACTCCAAAATCTATTGACATCACTCCAAAATCTATTGGCATCACTCCAAAATCTATTGACATCACTCCGAAATCTATTGACATCACTCCAAAATCTATTGACATCACATCAAAATCTATTGACACCACTCCAAAATCTATTGGCATCACTCCAAAATCTATTGACATCACTCCGAAATCTATTGACACGTCTCAAAATCTATTGACACGTCTCAAAATCTATTGACATCACTCCGAAATCTATTGACATCACATCAAAATCTATTGACACCACTCCAAAATCTATTGGCATCACATCAAAATCTAATGACATCACTTCGTAATCTATTTAAATCCTTATTCTTTTTCACCCCATTGGAAACCCTGGTTTTCGAAACCGACAAGATTAAGGATTTTGTTAATTACAGTCATCAATAATTCATCTGTGTTTTGGGGGCGGCTGTAAAAGGAAGGAGAGGCGGGGCAAATGATGGCTCCTGCTTCGGTGAGTGTTTTCATATTATTAATATGGATAAGGTTGAGGGGCATTTCGCGGGTAACCAAAATAAGAGTTTTGCGTTCTTTGAGCATCACATCGGCAGCCCTTGTAATGAGGCAGTCGGAAATGCCCGATGCTATGCGCCCCAAAGTCCCTATGGTGCAAGGGCAAATGATCATGGCATCGTAGCCTGCAGAGCCGGAGGCAAAGGGGGCATAAAAATCGTTGTTTTCGTAAATTTTGAAAGGGATGTTTTTGTAAGAGCTTTCCTGCAATTCATAATCCCACACGGAACGGGCATTGTCGGAAAGTACCACTCCGTAATCAGCGATCTGATTGCTCATCTTTTCAAGTTGAGCTAAAAGCAGCCGGGCATATATTGCCCCGCTGGCGCCTGTTATGGCGATGACGATCTTTTTTTTATTCATTCGGGTTTGTTGATTTGATAATAGAACGAAAAACCAATTACGTTGTTGAACTGTCCTCTTTGAAATAAAATCCACCTTTCGCCATTGATATGCTCCCTGATGGGCAGCACGGAGTATTCATACCTGACATTAAATGATAATTTTTTGAAAAGTTGGTAATACACTCCGAAGAGATAGCTGAGTTCGGCTTTGTGAAAAGGGATGAGCAAATTTGAGGGGTAAGGACCATCTTCATTTCCTTCTTTGACGCCTGCGAGATAACCAAGGCTAAGACCCGCTTCAAAATTGAATTTTGTTTTGAATTTATATTTTATGAGAAAGGGCATTTCAATATAATTCAGCCGTAGATTGTAGGTAGTGAAATCGCCTGCATTTTGATTTTGCTTTTTATAACTTCCCTTTTGAAAAAATTTCATTTCAAGCTGCCATGCAAATTTGGGCGACAAATCAAGGCCTACATAAGCGCCTCCGATGATCCCGAAACGATTGTATCCACTGTATGTGTCACCATCAACCTGGGTGGTTGAAAGACCTGCCATAAGCCCTCCTTTAAAACTCTGGCAAAAGAGCAAAGGAGAAGCAAGCATCATCAAAAGCAAGGCTACAAATGGCTTCATTTTATTTCAGGATTAATTTCATCAGTTTTTCTTTGACTTCATTGGGACTTATGTTCTCAATACATTCGCACCTGTCCTTTTTCCTGCATTTGCTGCAATATTTTTCTTCTACAATATAAGAAGCCTTGTCGCCCACAGGCGCCCAGCGACCGGGATGAATAGGCCTCATGGGTGCATAGAGACCGAGAGCAACTTTGCCCAGCGCTGATGCAATATGCAAAGGTCCGGTGCTTGCTGCCAGGACACCATCGGCGCTATTGATGAAACTCAGCAATTCGTCAAGCAGCAGTTGACCGGAAAGATCAACAACATGGGGAAATTTATCAACGAGAAAAGGCCTGCTCAGTTTGCCTTCTTCTTCGGAACCGGAGATAAAGATCTTTATTTTTTCCTGAGGTAAAATTTCGAGCAATTGCTGATAATTGTGCAGACCCCATTCACGGGCACTCCCTTTGGTGAGAGGATGAATAAGCAAGTTGAATTTGGTTTTGTCAAGCAGGGAAAAAAATTTGTTGTCCAATGGCTTTACTTTGGAAAGGCCATAATATGCGGGGATCTCATCCAATTCAAATTTCTTTTTTGCGCCAAGCGAAACCAGCAATTTAAGGTTTAGCTGCGCTTCATGATGAATGGATCTGCGGCGTGAAAGTCCGACAAGATGGTTGCAGGTATGCCAGTGATAATGGCGGTGGGAAGTGCCAATTCTCAGAGGGATATGCGCTTTACGGGCAAGTTCGGCAACTGAACGGCGGGGGAAAACATGGATGATAATATCGGCCCCTAGCTGTTTCATGTTGAGAATGGATTGTTGCTCATCAAGCATCTCGAGCGTGTCCCAGGCTACGAAACGGTCAACATGTTTGCAGGATTCAATGATAGCTCTGGTGTAGGTTCTGCCGAGAAAAATAATTTCATGATCGGGGTTGAGTTCTTTTAAAACACCGGCCATAGGCAATGCAAGGACAACGTCGCCTATCCCATCGGTGCGACTGATAATAATTTTTTTTGGTGGCATCATTACAAAACCTTCAGAGATCAATTTAATTTGCAAATTTAAGAAATTAATGGGAGTGGATAAGGAAGTAGTTTATCTCAAAGTGTAATGTTTAAGAATTTCTGATACGAGTTTTGAATTTGAAAATAACTAATAAAAATCGTAACTTTGCAAAGCAATTAAATTTCATTTAAATGGAACAAGCATTAAACATTAACGACATCAAAAATCTCTATCCTGATGAGTGGGTTTTGATAGGAAATCCTGTTATGGATGATACCAAAATTGATGTGCTTGCCGGCATTCCAATTTATCACAGCAAGGACAAAAAAGAAGTATGCTATATCGGCAGAGATAAAACAACTACATTTGATAAGATCACTCTGATATTTACCGGGACTTTTAAACCTATAAGAAAAATTACAGGCATTTTCAACCGTATCAAATAATGACATATCCATTCAAGAGAGAGGCAGAAAGCGGACTGATAATTGTCAATATAGAAATTGACAGGAAGTATGAATTAAAAATGATATTTGATACCGGTGCAACCAATACCACCATTGACAGTAATGCATTATATTTGTTAGGTTACAACCTTAAAGACAATATTGGCATTGTGGAAATAGAAACAGCAAATGGTATTATTGAGACTGAAATATTCGAAGTAAATAGCTTTTCTTCACTTGGTCAAACAAAAGAAAAATTTCAGATTCAGGTTTACGACTTCCTTGCCCATGGAATTTTTTCAGATTACAATGGACTTCTCGGGCTTGATTTTTTAGAAGGAACCAGATTTTGTGTTGATACAAGATCAAACACTATTACTTTGGATTGATATCAGTTATTTATACTGTCTTATTCAAGTTATGTTTATTATCCTAAGGAAAAAGTTCAAAATAAAAGCATCAATTGCAGGCAGTTTTAACTGACTGAAAAAAGAAAGAAATAGCATTTGGCTTTAGCCTCATAATTACAAAGAATGATGCTAAAGCAACAAGGAACTGAACTTTATTATCAGTTGCTTGAAAGCAACTGCAATGGATGCTCTGATCTTAATTTGGGGAAGTTATTTTGAAAGTTTCACTGATTCTCTTTTTTTCAAGAAAGTAAATTCCACTTTTTTTATTCAAAATTTAAAATCCGTAGTTGAGCTTTTGATCAAAATTAGACACATAGCTTTTAAACCATTTTTCGTTATTTTGCAGCAGGATTTTATTTCGTTCAAAATTGGTGTTTAAAAATTTACTTTATGAAAATTACAAAAAACATTACAGGCGCATTATTGGCCATCATTTCTTTTCTTTTTCTAAATGTGGATCAGGTACAGGCAACGAATATCAGTTTTGATAAGCCTGCAAGCATCACGGGTATTAATACCACTGAAAAGTTCGCATACATTACTTTCGATCTGAGTTGGGAAGATTCATGGAGAACAAGTGCCGGCGCTGCGAATTGGGATGGCGTGTGGGTGTTTGCCAAATACAGGGAAAAAGGCGGAACTGAGTGGAAACAAGTTGTCGTCAGCGCTACATCAAAAGACCATAGTGTTACTTCAAATAACGGTGTTGATGCAGAATTTTCTGCAGGAACCACTGACAAAAAAGCGATGGGGGTTTTTATCTATAGGGGCAAAGACGGTAGCGGAAACATCAACTGGGACGGGGTAAAACTTAAATGGAATTACGAAAACAATGCAGTGGCTGACATCAACAATGTGGAAGTAAAAGTCTATGCGATTGAAATGGTCTATGTGAACAAAGGAGCATTTAAAGTTGGCTCGGGCAGCGGAACGGAAAATTGTTCTTTTTATACCTTTCCGGATTCTACGGCTAGCTATGCAATAAATTCTGAAAACGCCATTATCACCGGGCCGCTGAAAGGGAATCTTTATTACAAAAAACATTTTTATGCCGAGCCTTATTATGGTACTATCCCTGCTGAATTCCCCAAAGGATTCAATCCTTTTTGGTGCATGAAATATGAGATCACCCAGGGACAATACGTGGATTTTCTGAACTCGCTTGATCGCAAACAACAAATATCGCGTGTGAATTCGGACGTTTCGCAAAGCACAGTGAAAAATACTTTTGTAATGAGCAAAACAGAAACAATTCTCAACAGAAATGGGGTGCGATGTAATGCCACAGTTTCAGCAACGGATCCCATCACTTTTTATTGTGATCTGAATGGTAATGGTGTTCCCAATGAGAAGAACGACGGACAAAACATTTCACTCAATTACATTTGCTGGGCAGATGGAGCAGCTTATTGTGACTGGGCAGGACTTCGTCCGATGACAGAGCTGGAATATGAAAAGGCCTGCAGAGGATCGTTGACACCTGTTCCAAATGAATATGCATGGGGATCTACGAATATCATTAACACTAAACAAATGGTGGACACAGGCACCGTGGCTGAGTCTTCCTTCAATACGGATGCAAATGCTATTTTTGACAATCCTGTCTCAATTCCGGGACCAGTAAGAGCAGGTTATTTTATAAAAGTGAAAGGAACACGTGAACAAAACGGGGTTTCGTTCTTTGGTATCTCCGACCTTTCGGGCAATTTATTTGAAAGATGTGTGACAGTGAGCAACAGTTCTGGCGTTGCTTTCAAAGGAACAAATGGTGATGGCAATCTCAACGAATGGGGCAATGCAACAAACAGTGATTGGCCGGGCTTGAATGCAACAGGCAGCGGTTTCAGGGGAGGCAGTTATTACTACGGATCAATTTTTGCCCGTGTGTCCGATCGTCAGTATGCAGGTTTGGGCGACTGGCAACGATATAACCATTATGGATTTCGGGCTGTGAGAAGCGCGGAATAAGGCACTTTTGGCTGTCATTCTAATTCCCTCATTTATCAATTCACTTCATTTTTTCTCTGACAAGTTTCATCAGCAAGTCACGTGACTTTCTGAAAGCATCAGGCATAAGAATTCCGCCGGGAACACTTTTAAAAAGAACTCTTTTTTGGGTTTGAGGAGTTTTAAAAGAAAGTTCAAAACTATAGTAGCGTTCAGTTGCGGATGGTTTTCCAATCACAGTATCGAGTTTCCAAAATCCAAATCTTGTTATTTTGGCAAAAAGACTGTCAATATCCGGCTTGGTTAAAGAGGCAACCGTTGTCTTGAGATTCGATCCTTGCCCACTGTCTGTTTGTTTTTTCAATTGTAAACTATCGCTCTTATCATCTTTGAAAAAAGTGAAAGACAACTGACCATTTTTTATTTGAACTTTTTCGTAAGTGGATTCTGTTGTATGGAAATAATATGCTTCATTGTTCAAATAATCATCGCTCTTTTTATTATCACTATTGGAGGCTTGCTGGATAGTATTACTTTGCAGTGTGCTTACCTTCTTTTGATGACAGCATGAACTGAGCAACAAAGTTGAAAATAGTATTAATGTGAGGTTTTTCATTTAACTACAAACTACCCGGAAAAAATAAGATTTGACAACTTTTGGAAAGTTGTCAAATCTCTAATTTCAAAAAATAAAATTTCAGGGATGTTATGGAAAATTATTCCTTAAAATCCGTTTTCATTAATTCGGTACACCATGCCCATAAACATTTGTAAGTTCCCATGAAGGAGCATGGCTTGTGGTAGAGGTATATTTAAATGCAATGTGAACATTTGTTCCAATGGCTGCCGTCAAATCAATATTCCCCGATGCAGTGGTAGCCCAGGCACCTGCTGACAGGGCAAATCCGGTTAATTCTGTCCAGGTTGCATTGTTTGGATCTCCTGCAATGTAGTCATTAGAATAATAAAGTTTGAGAGAACCGTCACCTGCATTGCCATAATTCATTGTTGAACTGAATGACATTGATGGACTCGTGTAATTACTAAGATTAATGGATGATGAAATAAGCCAGTCTTCATTGGCATGATTGCCGGCAGTATATCCTGACATAGTTGCGCCGTAAGATGTAATTGACCATGCTTCTGTTCCTGTTACACTATACGGAGTAAAACTACCAAAGGTGGCAGTCAACGGTTCGTATAAAAACACGGGGGGCACTGAATTTAAAACGGTCACATCATTGGTATCTCTGATGAATAATTGTCCTGAACTAAAATAGCTGTAGATACCTACAACCGAACACATTTTTGAAGGAGTCAGTTTTCCGGCGAAATTGGCATAGCTGCTTGTACGGACAATAATAATACTTCCATTTTTATCCATCAGGGTGCGGTCAGTTGACGAGTAATGAGGGTCAGCATAAACCTGTCCTGCATCAGTGTTGATGAAAAACACACTGTCTAATTTTATGAGTGTGCTATAATCTGCGCTTGTTAACCCTGCAATGGTTTTAAGTTTGGGTACAGGTGGAGTTTGAGGATAATCGTCACAAAAAAAATGATCTTTTATTAAAATAGGTTCAATGCGGCCAATTGCATCTCCGCTTTGGGCGTGATAAATATATCCAAGTTCAGGAACACCACCGTAATTGCCAAGATAAAGCCCCTGACATTTCACCAATATTTTCTGGCCAATTCTGTAAGAAGTGTAAAGACCGGACTTGTTAATTGCAATATCAATACCTCCGGTGCTATCCTGGATGTAGAGATTTTTATAAATATTCCCTGATTCATCATTGCCACAAACGACTCCCTCAATAATAAAATCCTGGTGGATCATTCCAAAACCAGGATTTAGGGAGTCAGCATAAAATTGGTTAAGTGCCGCAATGGTTGTATTGGCTGACGACCCGGGAACAGGTTTTGTGAATGCAGGGGAATCGAACTTTTCCTTTACACAACTATTCAGGAACAGCATTACTGATATGGTGAATATGAGCGTTAAAATTTTGCTGATTTTATTCATATTGATTTTTATTTACAGATTGATATTTTACTTTGTTTAAAGATTTAGTGATTAAAACCGCTGAGGTCGTTTAAATCCCGAATCATCAATTCATAGACGGTATTGTACTTTACCATTATTCCAGTCACCGAACCGGTTCCTGATGGGATAAGGGCAGGTGCGTATGAAGCATAAGGGGTTACGTAAAGAACCAGCGAAGTTAAAGGGATAGCTCCAATTTGATGGTTTATGTATGAAGAGGTAGTTGGGCAAAAAATCTGATTAGAATCAGGGAAATAAATGTTATCGAATTTTACCAGCCTGTTTAGATTGCTTGCATTGGCAAAATTACTTTCAGTAAGAGCTACCGGTGCGGGAATAGCGCCAGGCAAGCTATCAGGATATACAAATTGAGGGATCAAATAAGCGGGAATACGTCCAAGAACACCACCTGTAGAATATCCTAATTCTAAATTTCCTTTAGCTTCACCCATTGTTAAGCCTTTACATTTTATGAAAACCCGCTGTCCTAATTTGTAGGTAGTATAAAGATTGGACTGGTCAAGTGGGATTTCAATTCCTGCAGAATCATCTTCAATGTAAATAGCCTTGTAAATCATCCCTGATTGATCACTGGATACAACCTTTCCTTTAATGATAATATCTGTAGCAATCGTTTCTGTGCCACCGGCAGTATGCATCGCCTGCAATTGAGTTATTGTAGTATTGGCGCCAAAATTAACCGTTGGGAAATTAACCGGCGGGGTTTCCAAATCACCTTTCACACATCCTGAGATGAAAGCAATTCCGGTCAAAATAATAAATGAGCTAAATATTCCTTTGATTTTATTCATTTTATTTTCAATTTTTTTGTTTGTAAAATTATTAAGTCGCATTGGTTAGATTCTTACTGACACCATTAGAAAATAAGTTCTGCCCATGCCATAAAAATATTTAGGCAAAAACTTGTTCAGGTTATCACTGGTATAATCATAACGCATCTGCTCGTAACCGTTTGTAATAAGATCTTTGTTGTCAAGAATATTATTTACACTGAAAGTGATGTTGAAGAAATATTTCTTGTAGTAAAAAGATTTCCCGATTGAACCATCCACTGTAATACCACTTTTAAGCTTCTCCTGTCTTGTAATAGCATTGATCAGGGTGTCTCCATAACTCAAACCGGCAATTGCAGTTTCAGTACGTCTTTCAGGGTTGAAATCAAGATACATTTTATCGAAGTAATTAATGTTTGCATTGAAGTACCACATTTTTGGATGTGCATATTTCACTCCGAATGAATAAGCATCCTGGGGAGTTCCTGCAACGTAGAAATTCTTTTCATAAACAGTTTCTGAAATATCAGGCTGGGCCTGGTTTTCGAGTGATACAGTTGCCGTAGGTCTTGATGTGTAGCGGTAGTTTCCGATAGCAGCAACACCTGTTAAACTGAGAGTGCTGGTGGCTTTCACTTCTGTGCCAAATTCAAATCCCTGCATAGTTGTGCCAATGCCAACCATTGTGGTATTTACAAAAGTTCCGTAGTTATCATCATAATAAGTGATCACCCTGGAGCCGCCATTAATAACAGTTTCATAAGCTGCCAGGCGTGCATTTATTCTTGGAGTTTTAAAGACATAGCTGATATCTCCCGATAGGATTTTTTCACTTGTCAGGTTATTCACAAGAGTGTTTTTGATATCAGGATTCACAAAAGCATTTTCTGCAAAAGGCGCTCTGGTAATATATCCGGCATTGCCAATAATGTAGTTATGTCCGTTGATCTTGTATGTCGCTCCGCCTTTAATACCATAATTCAGGAAATTGCTGGATGCAGATTTACCAAAAGAATTCAGTGGTTCACGGCCATTGCGCATATTTCCTTGTCTCCAGAAAGAAGTGTAAGAAACATCAACTGCTGCGAAGCATTCTATTTTATTATAGCTGAATTCAGACTGCCCCCAAAGCAGGCCGCTGTTATCATTAATATTGTAATCATAGCCATACCTTTTGCCGGCTGTTACCACCCTGTTTGGATGGTTAAGGTCGTTTTGTGCTGCATCAGGATTTGAAGGGAAATCGGTTATTGCGTATTGATCTATATCAACCCAATAATTGCCACCCAGCATATCCTGAATAGTTTTGTAATGGTAGCCGGTGTATTTGCTAAGTTCAAGTCCACCGGTAATTAAAACGTGCTCGCTTTTCTGAAAATTCATTAATGAGTTCAGTGATATTTGTGAATGGTCGTTATGACGGTCTTCCAGCACATAGTTTGCCTGGGCACCTGTTGCATTTGCAAGATAGTTTACCTGGTAAAGTTTATCCCAGTTGATCTGTTGAGTATTAATATCGGTTTTCCAGGCATTGGTGAGTGCATCTACAACTGCCTGATCAGGTGTAACAGTTAAGTCAGCATTTGTAAGCCAACTTGGCAAATACCTGTAATAATCCGGACGAGGATCAGGGGCATTATACCAGTTCAACGCAGAGGTTGAATTTTTCTCATAGGTAAAACCTAAAGAATTTGTAACATTTATTTTCGGATTAACTTTCCAGAAGTGATTGAAAATTGCCATGGGTGCATGAATATTTTTAACCCTTGCGTTACGCTCTTCACCATCCTGCATTCCCCAGTTTGGGTTGTAATAATGAGTGCCGGTTAAGTCAAAACATTCCTTTGTTGCTGCTGCCTGCATTCCGCGTTTTGTAGGAGCACCAAAAACTGTCAGAGATAAACTATTATTATCATTGAGTTTCTTTTCTGCTGAAGCAAAATATGACCATGCATCATAGAACACGCCTTTTACATAGCTTTCATTTCCCCAACGACGCGATCCACTCAATGTAAATGCCCAGTTGTTTTTCAACAAACCACTTGAATAAGTGTACATGATGCGGTTGGTATAAGATTTATCAGAAAGTGAGTATGTGAGTTTGTTTTGTTTTCTTTGCATGGATGCTCTTGTAATAATATTGGTTGTTCCACCAACATCACCAAAAGAAAATCTTGCGGCACCAAGCCCGTTGATAATTTCTTTGTTACGGGTTGCATCATTAAGTCCACCCCATTCTGACCATGAAGGACGTCCACTTTCAGGATTATTCACCTGTATCCCACTCATGTAGATTGATGAATTTTCTGAGTTATAACCCCGGATACGAAAATATGCATCACTCAGGGTATATCCTGCAGTGCTTACAAACACATCACTTGTGGAATGCAACAGTCCGGTAATATTCTGACCCTTGTTTTCATCTTCAAAATCCAGAGTTGACAGATTTACTTCGGAAATACCAGTGTTTTCGGCATTATAGACTGAAACATGTTTGATTCCAAATGCACCTAATTTTGTGGCAGGTGCAACAATATCAACAGAACTTGTCTGTGAATCAAAACCGGCAGTTTTGAATGTGATATTGGTTTTTCCTGCCGGAACACCATCCAGTTCGAAATAACCATCCTTGTTCGACAGGGTGCTATCGCTACCAATATGAACACTTGTTCCGGGAACAGCTTTACCTGACTCTGTATCGAATACAGTACCCGAAACCCTGGCTTTCTGGGCTTGCAAATAAATTGCAGTGACCAGCATCATAATTATTAGAAAAATTCTCCTCATTACCTATATTTTAGTTTTGATTTTTTTAGAAAAGCATGCAAAGATATAATTTAAAGCTTTCCCACCGGTATTTAAATAACAATTAATTGTTAAGTTTTGAAAACCTAAAAAGCATTATCAAATGCATGGCTTTATTTAATTGCAGATGGTCTGCCAAACCTAAAGTTCCAGCCTCATTCTTCAGAATGGAATTCGTTTATTTTGCAATATCTTAAATCAGCCAATTCAGTATCATTAAATCAAGTATTGATTACAGTAGATGATTGGAAAATCCATTTAACTAATTTAAAAATTGGATTGCTTTTGAAAAGTATTTATTCGAATTTTGATTTACTATTCAGGCAGCTATTTTCAATAATAACTGCAGTTGGCTGTCTAATTTTTGAATAGCATTTCTATTTAAAAAAATTAGCCCGGTATTCGGGATAATAATGAAGTGTGGAAACAAATTTTATTTGCAAACTTTTGCCCGGTTATTTGGTAATTCATTAATTATTTTTAATTTTACAACAGAATAAATCCGACGTGCCCGATAAAAAAACGCTCATACTGCTAACAGATTTCTTCCCTTTTGAAGCATACGAACCATATCTTGAAAATGAATTCAAATATCTTTCAGAAGCCTTTGAGAAGATATTTATTTTTTCAGCCTCAGAAAAGCAGAAAGCAATTTATGATTTGCCTGCCAACATTCTTTATTATAATTTTCCTGCGAACATTCAGATGTCATCAAAAGTAAATGCTCTGCTTTCTTTTGATAAAGGATTATTTAAAACTGAGAAGAAGTTCGTAAACTCCGGGTTGCAGCAAAAAATGGATCTCATAAAAATCAAGATCATGATCATGGAATATTTCAAAGCAAAGATGCTTAAGAAATACATCAAAAAAACGCTGCATGAGGAATTGAAAAATCAGGGAAACATCCTTATTTATTCTTATTGGTGCGATTATAAAGCTATCGCTGCTGCCCTTTTGAAAAAGGAATTTCCAAGAATGAAAGCCATTTCGCGCGCTCATGGCTGGGATGTTTATTTTGAAAGAAACACTGCAGGATACCTGCCATTAAGAACATTTCTTTTCAACACGCTGGATAAAGTTTTCTTTGTTTCGGAGAATGGAAAAGCATACACTTCAGCAAAATTTGATGATCCTTCAAAGTTTGCGCTGGCACATCTTGGAACGAATCAGCCAGCTCAGCCAATAACTGAACAAAAAAAGGAACCTTTTCATATTGTAAGCTGTTCATCGCTGATACCATTGAAACGAATCAGGCTGTTGATTGCCGCAATTGCTTTGCTTCCGCAGGATATAGAAATACTTTGGACACATTTTGGAGATGGTATTTTGATGAATGAAATTGTGAGATTATGTCAAAAGAAACTTTCTCCCATGATCAATGTTCATGTTGATCTGGAAGGTTATGTGAGCAATGATGAAGTGCTGAAATTTTATGCAGAAAATAATGTCAATCTGCTTGTGAATACAAGTTCAACAGAAGGATTGCCGGTGACTATGATGGAAGCCATGTCAGGTGCAATACCTGTGATTGGCACCAATGTTGGCGGAGTTGGAGAGATCATCAAAGATAATTTCAATGGTTTCCTTCTTTCAGCAAATCCGGAACCAAAGGAAATCACTGAAAAGATAGTTTCGTTTATTAATATGAGCGGTGAGAAATACTCACAATTCAGGAGGAATGCTTTTGAAACATGGAACACGAAATATAACGCAGCCGTAAATTTCCCTTCATTCATTGAAGAAATAAAACAGGATATTTAAAATCACTGTAAAAACATATCACACCTCCGAATTATTGCAGGTCCTTTAATAGTATTTTATACTAACGAGAATTACCAATTTTAAAGACTTTTCTAAAAATATTTAAAGGTGCAAAACGTGCCAGAGAAACTTTGAAAGCATAATCCTTGTTCTTCTTGTCGGCTATTCTTTCAATCTCTGAGGCAATCTCCCTGAAACGCTCATGTTTAATGTTCTTCGAAAAGTTATTCTCAGGACTGTTATGGTTGTATAATGAGGGATCAAAATCAAAAGGGATCAAACCCAGATTATTTGAAATATCATAGGCATCGGTGCCTTTGTAGGGTGTGAAGATGCTGTATTCAACATAACCCGGAGTGTTTTTAATTGCTTTAATAGTATCCTGCAAAGTTTCTTCCGTTTCGTCAGGAAAGCCCACCATAAAGAATGCCATGACATGCATTTTATTTTTCCGGATCAGTTTACAAGCTTCAGCAGCATCTTCAATCGTAATATTTTTCCTGATCTTTTTCAGCATTTCATTATTTCCTGATTCAATACCAATCTTGATCAGGTCGCAACCTGCTGCCTTCATTGCTTTCAGGTTCTCTTCATTGATGATCCCGATATGCATTTCGCAACTCCAGCGTATGCCATTGCAGGTTTTTTTCAATTCATCACACAGCTCGCTGATATATTTTTTAGTGATCCCGAATGTGTCATCATCGAAATTAAAATAATGAACACCCATTTTCTGCAATAGCTTTATTTCAACAGCTACATTCCGGGGCGATCGAAAGCGTATCCTATGCTGCCATATCTTTACAGAACCACAGAAGATACAATTGTAGGGGCATCCTCTTGTAGCAAAAATGCTGCGAAACGATGATACCGGGTATTTTTCAAAATCTTTTAAAACTTCCCTGACATGTAAATAAGGTGAATCGAGTTCATCAAGATCAGTTATAAATTCCCTTTCAGGAGAAACAGTGACCAATCCGAATTTATTCCGGTAGATCAAACCGGCGACAGACGAAAGATCATTTTTCCCGGCAATGCAATTGATAAGTTCAACAAAAGTCACCTCGCCCTCGCCCTTCACTGCCATGTCGAAATCACAACTTATCAAAACCTCACGGCCTACCATACACACATGAGGTCCGCCAAGAACTACCCTGATTTTTTTACTGACCTGCTTGCAAATTGAAGCAACCATTTTTGCGGAAGCAAAATTTTGTGATTTTGAGGTGATCCCCACAACATCGGGTTTGTATTGGTTTATTGCATCGCGAATCTCTCCCCACACAAAAAAATCGGGATCGTTAAGGTTAGAGATATAATTGACATGCCCCTCATTCACCATTGACGAAAAAGTAGCCTTTGAGCTTTTAATAGTGAAATCAGCATTGTAAACCAGGACATCGTGTTTCGCATCTTTTTTTATTGCTGCTGCCAGGTAACCCAATGACAATGGAAATTTATCCAGAGAATAATTCTGATTGTATAACCTGAAGAAGGGTGGTTCAATTAATAATATCCTGAGTTTTTCCATGTCGCTATTTTTGATCAGTTTTTAATAAAGATTGATAGTATTCAGACAACCTGACCACGTATTGCTTCATGTCGTATTTCCCGGCAAAATGTTGCGTATAACCACTCATTTCAGTATAAAGTTTTATATCATGATGCAATTGCAGAATCTTATCAGCAAACAATTCCGGATCCTGACCTGTTATCATAAATCCATTTTTTCCTTCTTCCACTATATCGCGGTTACCTATGCCATCAAGGCAAATCACCGGCAATCCTGCTGCCATTGCTTCTATAAGCACAAGCCCGAAAGCTTCGGATAAAGCAGCATGCACATAGATGTCTGCATTGTGCAAATATTCCTCCACATTGTCAACACTACCATGACAAAAAACGGAGGAGTAAAGCCCGTTGTCTTTTATTTTGTTTTCGATTTTACTTCTGTTTGGGCCATCACCAAGAAGATCGAAATTGACGAGATAGCCGCGTTGTTTCAGTGAAAGTGCGACATCAATTAAAAAAGCCTGGTTCTTGTTATCAACAAAACTACCTGTATTTACAAGCCTGATCATATCATGACCTGTCTGTTCTCTTTTAAAATCAGCCGGTCTTTTAAATCTTTCAACATCCACGGCATTGCTCAAAAGCATTATCCGATGAAGATCTTTCGGGAGATTTTTTTTCAAAAACAATTCCGTATCGCTTGAAATGGCTATGAAATGATTGTGGCATTTCCTGTATTTTTTGATCATGAGCTGCCGTTCGTATGCTTCAGTCAGATCAACTTTTCTTTTGATATCCTGTGGTGATCTTCTTTTTAATTGTTTGATGTTATTATGACAATGCGAAATGTAAGCCACTCCATCAACAGTTTCCCAGCGGCTGAGCAATTCGGCTTCGAAGAGATGTGAATGAATAATATGAGGCCCGAAAGTTTTCACGATCTCCATGAATGCTGCAATATCAACCTTTGATTTTCCTGAAATGGATGGCACCACACGCGACGAACATTGAACAATACTGGTGCCGGCAGTGAGGTAAGCATATTCATTTTCCTTGCTCATCACCACAAGCAAAACCTCCGCCAGTTGCTGTTTTGCCAGATTGCTGCAGATGTCGGCAACCAGCCTCTCAGCGCCACCTTTGGCCAAAGATGGTATGATGTGAAGTACTTTTAGCATAAAATGATTGCCTGCTGTATAGTGAGTTTTTTAAGGTTTCTGAGTTTTATTTTACCAAAATGATATCGAGCATCTGCTCAAAAAATCCGGGATGAATATGTTTTGCCTTATCATGCAGTATCTTTTTATACCTGTATTCATCCGATCTTTTGTAACTTATTTTCTGGATAAAAGAATATCTTCTTAAGAATCCGGCCATATCTTCAACCTGCCTGAATGCAGCAATGGGTTGCAATGCAAGTTCAATTTCGTGATAGCTAAAGCCCCTGCCCCACCTGAAAAATTCGGTCTCCTTTTCTTCGAATGAGGATTGATGCAGGGTATTAAATTCTTTGCGCGGACTGAAACGGCTGTATTCAAATGCCAGATCATCGGGCAACCACAAAAAGAATGGAAGCAATGAAGTGTGTCCATCAAAATGCCAAAGACGATTAGGTGTTCCAAAGACACACAACAATCCTCCTTCTTTCAATATTGTCCAGGCTGCTTTCAATGTTTGTTGCCTTTCGCTATAGGTCATGTGTTCCAGGCTTGCAAAATAAATAATGATGTCGAAACTTTGTGGTGCAAAATGGCCGGCAATATCAATGGCATTCATGTTATGGAAAGATTGCCCCGTAAGGCCAAAGTCATGGAGTCGCTGCTTCGCAACCAGTATTTCGTCTGCATCAACATCAATCCCTGTGACGATTGCGCCCTGTTCAGCAAGGGCAATGGTTGATGAGCCACTGCAACAACCGATCTCAAGAATACTTTTATTGCGAAGCGGTGCAAAATGCGAAAGGAATGGAATGTGCCGGTTTCTGAAGGTAGCCAACCTTACGTTTATATCACTGATAAAAGCAGCAACAGCCTTTTCATCATCCTTCAGGTTTCTGATATTTGCATCAACAACAGTCTTCATGATATTCGCATCATGAAGTGTTGGAATGGGTCGAAAGTTATGGGAAATGCTGCGCGGGATCCTGAAGCTTTTGTATAAGCCCACGACTTTTAATACAGAGATCAGGACATCTTTCATTTCAAAAATTAATAAATTCTTCCATCTTCCGGTGAGCAAGCTCGTTCATGTATTCGGAATAAACAAGGCATTTTTCGGATAGTTGTTTCAGGTCAGGAAGGATCTCTTTTATCTTTAGAAAAATATTGTACGAATCGTCGTGGCCATTGACAACAAGCCGTTCGTTCAGGTATTCGTCATACTCGAAAAATGAACTTGTATTTGCCGAAATACACGGCACTCCCTGGCTGATGCTTTCGGAACAAACCTGCCCGCCCGAAGCTTCGGAAAAAGTAGCGTGAATGTTGAACGACATCGAGCCTAACAGATCAATGAACTTATCATGTGGAAGCAAACCATGCTCAACAATGCGTTTCTTCTGACTTTCTTCAAGGTAGAACAACGAAGAATCGTCGAGCACATGAATGATCGAATTGTCCACCATCAGTGCTGCGAGTACCTGAGTGTGGAAATTTTTCCGGAACGAATGGTTCACCAGAACACCGATGTGGCGTTTGCCATCGTTGATCTTCGTAGCAGCAGTAGCACGCAGCGGCGGATTTTCGTAAATCAGCTCAAAGCATTTGATATTAAAAAGTTTTTCGAAAGTCAGCGCCAGACCCTTTTTTGCGAAAGCAAGTTTGTTGAACACACCGTTTGCACTGAGGCGTATCAACTGCTCAAAACCTTCCTTGACGTGGGCGCCTTCGCTCAACTCGGCAGTGAAACCATGATAGAAAACACTCAGTTTGCAAAGCTTGTTGTGCTGCCTGATCTGGGTTGCAATGTTGCCAAAATACAGCGGAAAACCATTGAAAATAATGTTCACAAAACTTTTGTCAGCAATATGCTTTGCAAGCACAGCAATCTGGCTTTTCGACAACGAAGAGTTGGAATAATATTGCGGAATGCCCAGCACAGATTGAGGCATCAGCGATTTGCCGCCGTTATACACACCCAGCCAGTCGTAGCCTGTGGGCAGTGCAGTTATCATGATATTCTTTGAAGAGGCCGCCAGCCTGTCAACGTCGGCAAGGATCTCGCCGAAACGCTCTTTGCCAATGATGCCGACAGTGCCGAGTATTTTATCAAACCTGTATTTTATTCCCATTTTTCTCAAACAAAAGTTTTAACAAAAATATAGTATTTTTCAGAAAGAGCAGGGGCTTTGCTTTGAATAATTTCAAAAGGTAATAAGAACTGCGACATTCAAGCGTGCGTTCCATCATGCGTTTGACGGCAAAATCATCAAGGGCAGGCTCCCGTCGTCCGGCGATGTGATAGAGTGGCGATGGGTTGCATCGGAGTTTATAAAAAGCAAAGGCATCCTTGAGCCACTGTTTATCAAATTTGCCTGTCGAAAAATGCTCAGGCAGTATGCGGTGATCAACAACCAGTCTCAGTTTTTGGCCCACCCTCAGCGAAAGGTCAATATCGTAGAAATGAAAATCAAGTTCCTGATAAGTATTAAAACGAAACTGCTGCCAGGTGGTTTTTTTCATAGCGAGAAAAAGTCCGTCGAGGGTTTTTGTTTCCGAAAGAAAGCGTTGAACATTGTCGCGCGAATCATAAGTTACCAGTTCGCCGTCCTGCCTGCTAAGCATACCGGCACGACGGAATTCGTGTGGGATATCAATCCATGAACAGGGCACAGCCGGGTAATATTTGCCACCGCAAATGCCAACCATACCAACATCGGCAAGGTTGAGAGATTCAATGACGTGAGCGCCCCAGCCCGGCGAATGAAAAGCAATATCCTCGTGAACAAAAACCAGGTAACTGTATTTTGCAAGCTGTGCCTGCCGGTTATAAACTTCTGCAATTTTCAATGAAGCCTGACGATTGTCGAAAACCAGAATTTCGTGCGGAATGCCAATGGTGTTACCAATGTTCTTAATGATCTCTTCAGATAATTCCGGATTTACAGAGCATATTATAACTGAAATCATAGGGCTGGTTGTTGACTGGCTGCGGGTGTTTTTTGTTTAGCAAAATTAAACTTTTTAATGATAACTGCGGTTAAGGTAAGTTTGAAAGTTTCGGGTCTCGGGTTTCCGCAGAATTTTACATTTTACATTTTTCTGTTTCACATTTTACATTTTTTTGATTTGAGATTTGAGATTTAAGATTTTGTTCAAAGTTTCTCAGAGTTTTACATTTTGCATTTTTCTGTTTTACATTTTACATTTTTTGATTTTTTGATTTTTTGATTTAAGGTTTAGTACAAGGATTCGACTGATCACAGAAGGCACTACTATAAAGTGAAAAATTCCGAAAAACAGATCAATGCTTCCATCTTTTATTCATTTTTAATCCTATAATAACCAGGTTTTAATTTCATCTGTTTGCGTACCTCTTATCTTTGTTTTTTTAATAAAAAATACAGACCTGATCTTTAAAAAAGCAGGCAAATAAAAAAGTGCGGAGTCAGCACTATAATCACTGACAACAACAATATGCCAATGTACATGGATATTCATAAACAAATCCCCGGCCTGACGAAAGAAGCCATTGCAGGTGCCCATAAAGCAGACCTTGCAGTAGGGAAAAAATATGGCGTTGAGTACTTAAAATACTGGTATGATGAAGGCACCGGCAAAGCATTCTGCCTGGTAAATGCACCCAGTAAAGAAGCCGCAATAATGGTTCATAAGGAAGCTCACGGGCTTGTTGCCGACGAGATCATTGAAGTGAAAGAAGGCTCTTAGCCAAATTTCTGCTTCTGATAATTATTCGTAACTGAAACATTGCCCCGGCGAAATTTAAAAATTTCGTCCGGGGTTAATGTTTCAGTTTTTATATTGCATGTAAATTGTTTTAAAAAAAAGCATCTATGAAAAATTTAAATTTATAAATACAAATAAAT
>Ga0118677_10006542_pt1 | contig 19637 bp, 16 predicted proteins | sample AliMusrvi5mmetaG_FD_86154 | JGI IMG/M metagenome (GOLD analysis project Ga0118677, IMG submission 86154)
ATAATAATACGTTTTAATAAAAGACGTTATCAATTATAGCTAAGGAGTACTTCCATAAATCCCAAGCCATTGAAAAGCGTTTTTCTGAACAGCGCAAGCGTTACCATATGCAGCAATGCATGCTGTTCTTCATCCCGTAGAAAGCACTCTTCCATCAATAAAGGAAGCCGCGAGGTCGTTGGATGAACATGCCAACCTCCGGCAATCAAAACCGGGATATCACGGTATCGACTGGCATTTTCCCTGTCAACGCCACGTAAAATGATCACATGAAGTCTTTTGTCAATAACAAACCCAGTTTCCTGAAGTGCCAGGGTATTACCTTCGCTTCGATCCGGATGCTGGCATCGGTATACTCGATATCAATTGCACTAAGAATCATGGGGCTTTCAGGTGGTCGTCACTTATCGATGCACTGTTTCAGGGCATCAATCTCGAAAAGCATTGCGTTATAGTCTTTCTTATTCCTTTTTTTTGAACAGGCAGATATCCCCATATGGTAATGTCAGGACTCCCCCACTCCCCTGCTAACCCGTACGATGCAATATATTTTGCAGCACTGGTGTCCGGTTGTTGTAAAAATAATTCCTTATAAATCCTTTTTAAATAATAGTATACAGTATATTTTTCCCGTAATCGATTTGAAAATAGATTTTTATGACTATTTGCATAAATACCATCAAAGCTCCGATTTTTACATCAATACCACAGAAATGCATATAGCTCAGGCGAAAAAGCATGAATTATTTATGAGCCTTCTACACTTTTCTACAAATTCTGAGAGGCTGTATTTTTTGAAAGGTCATTATTTATTAATCACTTACGAATTCTATCGATACAACTAATAATACCTATACCTGTAAACAGCTAAATTTCTTTGACTTATAACCGGACACTAGTGATTTTGCAGAAGAGCACATCCTATAACTTTGGTAGACATTTCCCATGACCTTGTTTTGATAACAAGAAAACAAGGTATTCATAGACCGTTAAACACTGGGAGCCAATAGTCGATAATTGAAGCGCCACAGACCCATTCACCAAGTAATATTAGCTATCGATATCCTTGTTGTCATTCAAGAGTTGATGCTATCCTCTATATTATCAAAGGGTTATATAAGATTGTTTACTTGTATACAATCTATATCTACGCACATAAGTATATGCCACAATAAATATTGAAAGAATATAATCATCCTTTTTACAGGAATTGAAGGAACTGAAAAGAAGAAATTTTGGCAGAAACGCCGCTCCCCTTCTTCTTGGCTATCCAAATACTCCAGTCATCGGCTATCCAGAAATATTATCATCAATATTTTATACAATAGATATTGATGTATTGTAAGATAACCGACAATACGTATCTCAAGATTGACACAAATGCCGAACCACTTTCAGTGAACTTGTCGTCGGGAATGGCATCAAGCACATGACAATACTACTTCAGCTATGAATTATTTCTATATATAATTATATCAAACATTACAACATGATCTCATGATTACATTTCTTCATTCGTACATAAAATATCTTTGTATTGTCTTCAGTTTCTATTATCCCCGCAGCCCATGCGCCCGGACTGACCAGCTGAGAAGGGAAGTGAGGACACATCGACTTAAGCTCTTGTCTCACAAGGCAAAATACGCTCTTTTCTCCTGCAGGATTGGGGACATGAACACAAGCCATATTGCTTGATTGTATGATGGTAGTATTGCTATATATATTACATTCTATAATAATGCCGTTCCATACAGACTTATTGTCCGATATCCTTATAAACTAATTAATACCTTGTAACATAGGTGTATTGTCATTATGTTGTATTTATTACACATCTGCTTTCATCCATGTAAACAATCTTTCATGCTACAATGAAAACCATAGCCTTGATATCCCAGAAAGGTGGAGCAGGGAAAACTACTCTGGCACTCAACCTGGCCGTAGCGGCTGAGCTTCATGGGCATTCTTGTGTTGTCATTGATATTGACCCTCAAGCAAGCGCTATGGGTTGGCAGGATACGCGAGAAAAAGAGACTCCCGTTGTGATTTCTGCGCAAGCCGTCCGTATCAATGAAATCCTGCAAACAGCAAAAGAGCATGGTGCTGATTTAGTCATTATTGATACCGCTCCACACTCAGATTCCGCAGCTCTACAAGCAGCGAGAGCTGCGGATTTGGTGATTATACCATGCAAGCCATCGATTCTTGATCTGCGAGCAATCGCGACCTCAGTTGACATAGCATCAATGGCAAAAAAACCAGCGGTAGCTATCCTTAATTCTGTGCCACCAAGAGGATCCCTGACCGAGGAAGCCCTGGAAGCGATAAGAAGTTACGGGCTAGAAATTGTTCCTGAACATTTGGGCCAGAGGGCTGCATTCGTTCACTCTTTAACGGTCGGGCAGGCTGTGCTTGAATACGAACCTTCAGGGAAAGCTGCCCAGGAAATAGAAACCATTTATAAGTGGATTTGCCGGTTTATCGGCATGAAATTAAAATCCTAAAAGGAGTACGTCATGGTAAAAAAAACAAGTCTTGCATCAGCTTTGCGCCAGTCATCAGAACCTCAAAAGGAAATTGGTGCGACCAAGATAAAGTCCGCGAACACCGATGAGGAAACAAAGGTTTCATCAAGCACACCATCAAACCGTATTGGAAAAAAATCAATTACAGGCTGGTTCGATGCTGATGTTTTGAAACAGTTAAAAATGATCGGTCTGGAATCCGATAAATCGATTCAGCAAATGGTAGGGGAGGCTCTTAATGATTTTTTTGCAAAACACGGAAAATCACAAATCGCCCGATAAACCTGAACGTCTACCGGAATAATTAAGAAATGAATATTTCAGCTTGAATAGACCGCCATTCATAGAATGAACAGGCAATAATACAGATTGAAACTGGAGTAATCAGTAGAATACATTGAAAAATAATTACAGGACCAAGAACAGGGGAGTGGGGGAGTCACTGCTAAAATTGCTGATTGATAAATATTCTTTATCCTTCTATTATAAAAGAGGTTGTTACTCTAATACTCTTTTCTTGATCAGCTAAAAAGTGCCGTTCTTTTGCTTAGAATGAAATTTTAGGGATATTGTAAAAACAAATTTCAAGATGAGCAGCAGGATACATTTTGCTCTGCATTTGGTTCAGCAAGTTGGGTGCAAGCATCGGCAAAACATCGCTCTTGAGATGCTCCAGAAGAGTCATAGCACCCCAATGAAAGGATTATGAAATAGCAGTTCAATAACCATAAGATCCCTCACGATTTACAAAAATGGTTACCTGAACAAGTCAGATTTCTTTTAATCCGGAACAATTGACCCGGCAAACTGAAAACGATGGGAAACAACGACAAACTTGAAAGACTATTTGCTGAAGCTGTCTCAATAGAGGCAGAATCCGCTATAGATGCTGGTGCCCTTAGCTATATGGCCCGATCAATGGTTATGGCTACTCTGCCGCACCGAAAAGTTGATGGCAATGAATTTGTCAGAAAAAATGGTGATTTCACCCTTTCATTGATGGCCCCATCGCATATAGGTCTGCCATACGGATCCATACCACGCCTTCTTGTGGCTTGGGTAACAACTGAAACCGTCCGAACAAAAGAACGCGAGCTGGTGCTCGGAGAGACATTAAGCGAATTCATGCGTGCCCTTGATCTGGTTCCTACAGGCGGACGATGGGGAACAATCACGAGGCTGAAGGACCAGATGGCAAGACTTTTTTCGTCATCAGTTACCTGCAGTTACGCTGATGGTCGCAGATTTGCTTTACAATCTGTAAAAGTGGTTGATAAAGCCGCCCTTTGGTGGGATCCTAAAACACCAGAGCAATCGACACTCTGGCAATCAGTGATCGTGCTTGGTGAGCACTTTTTTAATGAAATCATGGAAAGCCCGGTTGCTGTTGATATGCGTGCGCTGAAAATCCTTAAGCAGTCTCCGATGGCACTAGATATCTACACGTTCCTCACTTATCGTATGAGCTATCTACGAAAATCAACTGTTATTCCATGGGAATCCTTACAAAACCAGCTTGGATCGGATTACGCAAAAACACCTGAAGGATTGCGAAACTTCAAGAAAAAATTCCTCCGGCAATTAGCAATGGTTCGTGTTGTCTATCCAGACGTCAATATAAGCCCAAGTGATAACGGCTTGTTGTTAAAGCCAAGCAAAACTCATGTCAAAATGCTGCCATAGAGGAACGCATAATCGGTACCACGTAGAGTACGACATACCCTGCTTTTTTTTGCCTCTATACATATCGCTTTTGCATCACATCTTTCCTCAATATTTTCTCTGCACTATATCGGCTGACTGCAAACCATACCCTTTCAGGTACTCAATTTATCTACGCATAAACGGAACCGGCAATAACAGAAAAAACCCCGGTGAAAAGGCCGGTTTTACTGGTTTGAGCTGCTTTCTTACGCATAAATGGAACCGGAATAATGGATGAGACCGCTAAACAGACACAGCGATACAACCAGCATCCTTAGGACTCTATGAAAAACACACACAACCCGGAGAGCTGCTGGATGAGAGGGCGATCTCACGCATAAACGGAACCGCCGTTTCAAATCAGGATGAATGAAAAATATTTCTTTTTACCCTTCAAACTGCAAAATCCGAATAAACATAAAGGGAACACTCCGGACATGATGCAAAATGCTTTGTGTTTAAGAGCATTGACACATAAACAGAACCTTAGCAGACTCTCAAAATCACTATCAATGCACCATATCAGAGGAAATGTCAGTGTAGAATGACGGTACAGGCTATGAAAATATACCGCCTGGCAGGGACGCTCTTACTACCACCATTTATAAAGAATTTGTACGCATAAACGGAACCGAAGATTGACAAAAGGCATTGCTTTCGAGGCAAGAATATTAGCAATTCCGTACCGAACAAAATCTTTACTGAAAGATAACCGGCACGCATAAGCGGAACCGCTACGCCACTTGGAAGTATCTGTTTTGAATGGATATTTGATTGAAAGTTGGTTAACATAAATACGCAAGGATAAACAACAGAAGTGATAGAAAAAAAACAACTTCCGGACTAGTTTACACTTGTCAAATCAAGAAACGTTTTCACGCATAACCGGTACCGAAAAAATCAACTTACCTGCAAAAAAGGTTTGTTCGACAAGATTTCTGATAGTTAAAAAGTTGATCCGTAGGACTTGTGATTGCGCATAAATGGAACCGCTTTTTTGGGTAGCAATTGATTGTGTTTTAAAGTCAGAACTGAGAGTAAATATCTGCTGCCGAAGCTTGTCAAAACCTTGTTTTCTGGAAGAAATAGGGCAATTCGGGACGCCACTGTCTTAAGGACAAAGCTACGCATAAACGGAACCGCATAAAACGGACAGCTAATTATAGTTTATCTATCTATTTTTTAGTACTTTATGATAAGAATGACAGTAAGAAATAATCTATCAATCTAAAGCCTTTTTGATACGATGAGAATCACTAGGAAACACTCTGTCCATCACGCATAAACGGAACCGGAGAAAAAATCAAGAATTTATGACTACAAAAGAATCCTGGTGTAACAAAAATGTTGATAACTATGTTGATAACTAGACTTGTCCACGCATAAAGGGAACCGGATTTTGAACTGATTTACGCATTAACGGAACCAGAACAGCGCATAACGGGAACCGGTATTACGCATAAACGGAACCGGCAAAGCCTTTTACAGCCTTTGATAGCAGCCCTCTTCAGCCTCTACCTGTATTCTCCTGTATGTACCTATATTTATAAGACCTGTAGTAAGAGTCTGGAAAATGTTGATAACTCATACTCAGTGGAATAGGATCGAGATGCTGTTTTCAGATTTTTGCATCAAAAGGAGCACACAAAACTTTCTTTCAGATGGACAATGTCATTTTCAAGATTGATTTCACCTCATTCCAAGGGTTTGAAATACAAGAGAAGAAAACGGCTTCGCCGTTTGTGGTTTAAGGGTGAAGATTTCCTGGCCATTCATAAAGATCAGTAAATGATAAATCTTCATAAACAGGCATAGAATCAATTCTAATTGATTTTCTCACCCTCCGACACCTTTCGATGATCTTTTTTGCTTAGAAAGGCCATTACCAGCTTCTTTTGGCACATATCAGCCTGTTATCGTTGTTAAAAAGTGTAAGAAAACCATTCTGCTCCAAGAATAATCCTGTCTGGAAAAAAACCTCAATGCTGCGACTTCGTTTCTTCATTTGCATCAAAAATCCATTCTGGTTGCGGTAACATATTGCATGTTGTAGGTTTTGATTGAGACAGAAGTAACATTCGGGCCGCCATAGTTACAGATGCTATAATTACACGCAAAACCTTTTAAAAAGGCTCCTGTTTTCGCAAAGTCTTTACGCATAAACGGAACCGGCAACAATCGTTATGGAGTTACTCCTCGTTGGATGAATTAGCAGCAAGAAAAAGATGAGCTTATCCGTTAAAGTATTTTATTGAAAAGTATTACATGCCCTATCCATCCAATACGGATTTTATCTTTATGGGGCTGGAGTAAAAGACGTATGCAAAACTTGGGTTTTGCACTGACATGTTTCCATTTCTTTTCTGGTATTATCAAAAAAGTGTGACAGCCTTTGACATTTTTCTTTGTTGCCCTATCCCTATCAGCTTGCTTGGCTTACACTGAATTGAACAAAAAACCGTCCTTTTGTTTTTTCAATTTATTTGCACTTCGCTTCTCACTTATATACCTTGGGTAGGTGAATATTACATTCAATATTGATGTATTGAAAGATATAAGTAATGTCGTAATGTAATATTGCCCCTTATAAATCCCTATACAGTAATGAGATAGCGAATAAACCTCAGCTCTTTCTTTTTGCAGAAAGGTAGCTAATGGTAAAAGGGTAGGGTGAGCTCTTTAACTTGAGGTACAGGTCACAACGATAAGCGACAAGAAAGTATGAGAAGTGAAGAGAGAGAATTTTTGGATACCGGCCCGATCATGGCTGGTGTTCTCATGATAGGGATCCTATACGGCTCCAGTTTTTTTTTAACAGGGTGGGTTTATTATCTGGTGTTTTTTTTGGTTGCAGTCTCTACTGAATGTCTCTCTCGAATACTTTTTAAACGCGGATTTCTCCCGATCATTTTTCCATTCAAGATTCTGCAGAAGACAGCTCAATAGTCTCCATGGACACGACAAAATGGTGATGACTTCCCCATGTTTGAACAGTGTCACAGACTATTGAGATACATCCTTTTTACACATGAAAACTTGAACAAGGTCATCATCATGATGTTCATGATGAAATTCCATCACTCTCGTAACACTTACCGATAAATAGTTATGAGAACAGCTGTGCAACTCAGAAATGATCAGCAATTTTTTTCGTATACCATGCATGGCCATTCGGAAAAAACCACCAAAGGAATGAAAGGCGACATAGTCCTTTATGAGGATGGAGAAATTGTTGCATACATCATTGGAAAAGCTTACAACAAACGGGCATTTATTTTTGAAACTGATTCAACTCAGGGAACCCACAAAATCCCAGGTGTTTTTCCGGCTGTTCGATTGTTGGTGGAAACTCGTTCAAGAGGGAAGACCCAACGGCTTCAGAAATATCTCCGTTATGCCCTTCATCAGAAAATATCACTAGACGACCTTCCAGATGCATTTTATTGCCGCTTAAACACACTCCTTGAAGAACGCAGCAGCCATACATCTGACTTTTACCATCTTCTACGGCGGTGGGCGAAATGAAACGGTTCTACCCGCTTATGGGAAGTATAGGGGTTCTCTTTTTGTTTATCAGCACATCAATTCTTGTATCCAAAAAATTCCTGATTTATAACTACACAGATAGCTTGCCTCACGGCATTTATCTGTTGCATTCGGGAGCGATAAAAAAAGGTGATCTGATAGTATTTGAGCCACCCTTGGCGGTTAGAAAAATTATTCATGAGAGAAAATATCTCCGAGACGACGGCTATTTAATGAAATACATGGTAGGAGAGCCAGGGGATTCAGTTTGTACCGATAACGATACTTTTTCAGTGGCAGGCACCATTTTTGGTAAGACACTCCTAACTGATACGACAGGTAAACCGCTTCCTCGATACTCTTTCTCAGGCCGACTTAAAGAGGGGTACCTTGTCGCCATAAAAGGAAAAAACAACAGCTTCGATTCTCGATACTTTGGGCCCATACAGACATCAACAATTATCGGAATAGCAAAGCCATTCTGGATTGAAGAAGACTCGAAAATCAGTCAGCAAGATTCCTTTCTTTCCTCGCGCTGCCTGCGAAGAATTAAAAAAGATAGAATACCATAATAATACAGTGAGTGATAGGAAGAAGGAAGTGCAAGATAAAGAGCAGTTAACACCTGCCTTGTAAGGCATTGTTACCGGCTGGTTTAAGGTGTTAACACGGTGTGTTATGGTGTTTCTAATTGATGTTGTAATGATTGCTAAGTCGCTTTATAAATAGAGAATAAGTTGTTAACACTCAAGGATATGCATGAACTATGATGAAAACCGATTTGAGTTTCGTCCAAAAATAAGTGGTCAAGCAAAGCGTGAAAAGACCCCAAGTTTGAGGGCGTTAAAAGTCCCCAAAACAATGAATACAAAAAACTGGCGGAGTGCTGCTTATGTAAAACCATCTGCCCAGTTTTCCCGCCGTGTGATCGTGAAAGCTCGCGTTGTGAAAATGAATACTTATGGCAGAAAAGCGGCAGCCCTGCACATCACTTATATCGAAAGAAACGGTGTAGAAAAAGACGGCTCACCCGGTCGCCTTTATGGTAAAGAGGAAGAACTTGACCGGCATGCTTTAGAGCAGAACATCCCAGAAGAAAAAAACCAGTTCCGCTTTATTGTGTCGCCTGAAGATGCTCATGACTTGAACCTCACCCAGTATACCAAAGAGCTTATGCAGGAGGTTGAAAAAGATCTTGGTAGACACGTCAAGTGGGGTGCAGTCAATCACTACAACACCGATAATCCGCATGTTCATATTGTCGTCCGCGGTGTTGACATGGATGGTGTTTTGCTCACTATTGATCCAAAATACATTGGTGAGGGCATGCGGTTCAGGGCACAGGATATAGCTACCCGAGACCTCGGTTTTAAAACAGAAATAGATATTCAGAACCAGGAAATTGCAGAGATCGGAAAAGGGAAGTTTACGAGCCTCGACCGGAAAATTGCAGCTCTTGAATTAAACGGAACGGTTGATGTCGGCAGCTATCCTTACGAAAAAATCGGGAGGCTTTCACAATCAAGAATCATGGGGCGCCTTGAAAAACTTGAGCAGTTTGGCCTAGCCGAAAAAAGCGGGTCTCGGCGCTGGAGTTTGCAGGATAACTGGAAAGACAAGTTGTTAAAACTCGGTGAACGACAAGAGATTTTTCGTTCGATGCATGACGCTGTTGGTGGGGATTCACAAAGATACAGAATCAATGCAACTGGTTCTGAAATACAAGGGAGGCTTGTGAAAAAAGGGCTGGAAAATGAACTGCACGACAAGTTTTATTTCATTGTCGAAGAGCCTTCCGGACAAGTCAATTATATCTCTCTCAACAAAAACACCAATCAGGAAAGTTTCCGGGAAGGGGATATCATCACTATAAAAAAAGAACAGGAAAGCTGGTTGAAAAAAGCTGATCTCAGCATCGCTGAACAAGCAAAAAAATCCGGCGGATTTTATGATAAGGAAGAGCACTTTCAGCGCCTTACTGGCGACATCATTACTCTTGAAGATGGTAGAAAAGTCAACAAGCGGGATTTTGTTGATGCTCATGAACGACGTATGCAACGGTTGCAAAGATACCGCATGGTGGAACAGATGCCGAATGGTTCTTGGCGGGTCGATCCTGCACTTGTTGAACGTTTAAAAGATCGGGATAAGTCAGGCCCAATTGAACAACTGAAAGCCAGTCACGTTTCCACAATGAAAATTCAGCACCAGGTTGAGTATCGAGGGCGGACCTGGATAGACAGATTCACAGAAAAACCGGATACGCCTGATTTTTCAAAGCATGGGTTAGGGCAGGAAGTTAGACTTGCGGTACGAAAACGTGTCATGTTTTTGAGGGAGATGGGCGTAGACCCAATGGATCCAGCCAGAGGAAAAGCACTCGACCGGATCGAACGAACCGATCTTGGCTCACGAATGCAAACGCTACAAGGTGGAGCCTTAAAAAATCTTTTGCCGGGCGACAAAATAACTGGGGTGATCACGGCGTCTGGAGAGTTGCCCAGCGGCAGAAAATATGCGCAAGTGTATGATCCCAAAGCAAAGGAATTTGCCCTGGTTCCCTGGCAGAAAGACTTTGAAAAACTTGCAGGTAAACAGGTTGAGCTGATCAACCATGCAGGCAGATATATGGCTAAAGGATTGACAAAAATATTGGGACGGTAATATGAACAACAATCGATCAGTCAATGTCTTTTATGGTCATGTGGCTACGGGCATTTCCTTTATGTTTCTTGGGACATGGGTTGCTACACAATATGTTGCCTATGCGCTTGGATATCAGGCTCAGTTGGGAGCATTTGCGTTTACCTTTCACGGGGTGCCTGTTTATGAACCTTGGGCATGGTTCATGTGGGCATACCATTTTGAACCTTATGCACCCGGCGTTTTTGACAAGGCCAGCTGGATTACCTATGGAAGTTTTTTTTTGATGTTCGGAGTGATGGTATTGCTTGCGATCCGCCGGTCTCGAAAAACCAGGCAAACGGGAGCGTATGGTACTGCTCGATGGGCAACTGAAAAGGAGCTTGTTGACTTTGGTTTTTGTGGAGAGCAGGGGGTTGTGCTGGCTCAATCCAGCGATGCAATATTTCATCCCCAAACAGATAAATCCGGCGAAGTAAAACTGATAATGGACCGACAGGGAAAACATATTCTCCGTCATAATGGCCCGGAACATATTTTTTGTTTTGCTCCTACCAGAAGCGGAAAAGGCGTTGGTTTGGTTATTCCAACCATGTTAACCTGGCCGGGATCAGTTATTGCCTACGATATAAAGAAAGAGCTATGGTCGGCTACGGCGGGATGGCGAAAGCAGTTTTCCCATTGCTGGCGGTTTGAGCCAACCGCTCCAGATTCTATACGATTTAATCCACTTCTGGAAATTCGGAAAGGGGAGTATGAAGTTCGTGACGTTCAGAACGTAGCAGATATTTTAGTTGATCCTGATGGTTCGAAAGAACGTCACGATCACTGGGAAAAAACCGGTCACGCGTTACTTGTTGGCGTTATTCTTCATGTGCTATATGCTGAGGAGGATAAAAGTCTTTCGGGTGTGGCAAATTTTCTCTCTGATCCTCAACGTGGTATTCAGGATACCCTGAACTACATGATGAGCTACCCGCATCTGGATAATCAGCCACATCCTGTTGTTGCGGCATGTGCCAGAGAAATGATGAATAAATCCGAAAATGAGCTTTCAGGTGTCGTTTCCACTGCAATGAGTTTTCTAGGTCTTTATCGGGACCCGATCATTGCAAGAAACACTGCTGTGTCAGATTTTTGTATTCATGACCTGATGAACAGCAAGAACCCTGTTTCCCTGTACCTGGTTGTTCCTCCAAGTGATATTGACCGTACCAAGCCGCTCATGCGCCTTATCTTGAACCAGCTTGGTCGGAGACTCACCGAAAAGCTGGAATTTCGAGGACAGCACTATAAACACAGACTGCTCATGATGCTCGATGAGTTTCCCAGTCTTGGACGTCTTGGTTTTTTTGAAACTGAGCTGGCGTTCATGGCCGGATACGGGATCAAGTGTTTCATGATAGCGCAGAGTCTCAACCAGATTGAGAAAGCGTATGGGCAGAATAATTCCATCCTTGACAACTCTCATATCCGGGTTACGTATGGCGCCCTTGATGACCGCACGGCAAAAAGGATTTCTGATTTGCTTGGCCAGGCTACTGAAAAGCGGGTCCAGCAAAACCTTGCTGGTGGCCGGTTGTCACCATGGCTGGGGCATATTATGGAATCTGAGCAAGAGAGTCCCCGGCCGCTTTTGACCCCAGGAGAAATTTTGCAGTTGCCTGGGTCTGATGCACTATTGATGGCAGGAAACCTGCCGCCCTACAGAGCAAAAAAGATTATGTATTATCAGGATGCAAGATTTAAGCAGAGGGCTTGGCTTGAAGCTCCAGACAAGGCAGATCAGCAAAAAAAAGAACTCCTCCCACAACCTGAAAATGAATGGTTCTCTTTACAGAAAAAAGAGTTAGTATCTGAAGCTGCAGTGGAGAACCCGTTAAAAAATGAACTGCATTCAGAAAGTGGCCCAAACCGAGGATCTGATAATGAGGCGATAGAGATGGAGCTTCAGGGGGATGTCTTGAGGATGAACGCATTGAAGAACAATGAGCTGCAGGAAAGGGAAAAAATGCTCATGGAATCGGAGACGCTCACAGAGGATTCTTCCCGAAAATCAGCGCAGCAGCAGTCGGCACTGCAAAAACAAATAGTGGATCGGGGAAGAACTATTGAATTTGGTAGTAACCATTTAGGAGGAGGAGATTTACCATTATGACAACAAAGCGCCAAAACATCCATCCGTACTTGTCGCCAGAATTGTTTCGCAGATTCAAACAATTCTGTAAGCAGAAAGGACAAACGGAAACCAGTGTTGTTGAGGCGGCCTTGACGCAATACCTCGATGAGAAATGTGATATGAGTTTGATCCTGAAAAAACTTGACAGAATCAGCAGGAGTGTGGGAAGAGTTGATAACCAGGCCAGTGTGTCTGCAGAAGCTTTTGCCCTGTTTCTCCAGTACTGGTTTGCTCATACGCCAGAAATAGCTGAAGAAGAAAAATCGCTTGCAAATACTGACGCTAAAAGAAGATATAATGCATTTATTGAATATCTGACAGCAAAACTCGGTTCTGGCTCGCGGTTTACCGATGAAATCGTCAAAGACTTCACTGTAGGAAATGAAGAAGAGCTGAGAGCCGCAGCAGAAGGGGATTCCGGGCAATTCCCTTGCAATTATTAAGCGTTCCTATATGTGTAATTTTCGATAGGTCGTGGCGGAGAAAGTCCGTTTTTTCTTTTCTACCCAGCCTCTTTTCCATTCCAGTTATTCAAGATTCCTCAACTCTGCCCTTTGCCAACAGTTAAGAGATTCCTCGGTGTTTTTTAAATATTTAGTTAGTAAATGGAGTTATTTAGTGCCATCTTTTTGCCCCAGTACCCCTAATAAAAGTAGTTATGCCCCCAGCAAAAGACGTTGCCCGAAATCGAAAAATTGAGGCGTTTGATATCGCTCTTGATCCTATTATTGAGTATTTGAATAACCCTGCCATCATTGAAATTATGGTCAATGCTGATGGTAAGGTTTGGGTGGATGAGATCCAGTCTGGAATGTACTTTACTGAAAAGGTCATGATGCCGGACGATGTAGAGCGAATTATTCGATTGCTCGCTGCTTCCATTAATACCGAAGTCAACGATAAATCTCCTTCTCTTTCAGCAAAACTTCCAGGATGGGGAGCCAGGGTTCAAGCATCTATCCCGCCAATTGTTTCCGCTCCTGTTTTTTCCTTTCGGAAGCCCGCAAAAGTTGTTTTTTCCCTGACTGATTATGTCGATAAAGGAATTTTGAGTGAAAGTGACGCTCAGTTCCTGCGACAAGCGGTGCTCGAGAAAAAAAATATTCTTGTTGGTGGTGGAACAGGGAGTGGTAAAACGACCTTTGTAAATGCACTTTTGCAAGAAGTTGCCTTGACGAATGATCGGATATATATCGTTGAAGACAATGCAGAGCTTCAGTGTGACGCTCAAAACAAAGTTGAAATTCTTGTTCACCCTCCAATTTATACTCACCAGCGGGCTATAATGGATGCGTTGAGATTTCGGCCTGACAGAATAATTGTCGGCGAGGTCAGAGACGGAGCTGCTCTTGATATGCTCAAAGCCTGGAATACTGGGCACCCGGGCGGTATTGCAACTATCCATGCCAACACGACCACGTCGATGCTTGATCGTCTTTCACAACTTTGTGAAGAAGTAATGCCTCATGCACCTCGATACCTTATTGCCGAAGCTATTGACATCTGTGTGCACATCAGGCGTGCCCCTGAAAGTCCAGCGGGTAGGTTAATCAGCGGGATCGTCGAGGTTATTGGTGAGGAGAATGGACATTGGAAAACACGATCCGTACAACACAATGGCTTTACATGTGAGCCTATAAAAGCACAAAACGTGTTCTGACACCCCCTTTTTTTTGTCAAAAGGTGTTAACTATTTATTAACACTACATTTAAAACACTATTCATTCACTTTTATAATCTCTCGTCTTGCCCTGTTAATTACAAATAAATGTTTTCATGAAAAAAAATGTCCTCTTTCAATCCGGTCTGATTACCGCGTTGCTTGTGCTTTGCACTGCGGGTACTGCTTTCGCTACTTCAACCGGGATGCCTTGGGAAACCCCGCTTAACTCGCTTTTAGGTTCCTTGACTGGGCCGGTGAGTCGGGTACTGGGTGCTGTTGCAATTATCGGTCTTGGTCTTGGCGTGGCTTTCAGCGAAGGTGGAGGCATGATGCGCAAGGCATTGTGGGTGGTTATGGGTCTTGCAATTGCCTTTAATGCTGTCTCCTGGGGACTGTCGTTTATGGGATTTGGCGGAGGTCTTCTTGTATGACAGAGGGCTATGAAATCCCGGTGCATAGGTCCCTGACAGAAGTCATCTTACTCGGCGGTGTGCCTCGAACTCCGGCAGTGCTTCTTTGGACAATTGCAGCTGCCTTGGGGTTTGGTATGCAGCAGATATGGGTCTTGCCTGTGGCCGTACTCCTTCATGTTGTTCTCATGACTCTTACCCGCCGGGACCCGTTCTTTTTTGATGTGTTTATTCGTGCACTGAAATCCCCTAAACGGTTAGAGCCATAGCCTCCATGATCAATCTTAGACAATACAGACCGTCAACAACCCGGTTGCCAGATTATTTGCCATGGGCGGCACTTGTAGCGCCAGGTGTCGTTTTACAAAAAGATGCAATTCTCCAGAAAACCTATGCATTTAGAGGGCCTGACCTTGCCAGTTCTTCACAGTCAGAGCTTGTTTCAGCTGTCGCCAGGCTGAATAATTCACTGAAGCGACTTGGATCAGGGTGGAGTCTTTTCATTGAGGCACAGAGGTTTCTCTCTGCCGAATATCAAGGTGCAACATGGATGCAGCCGGCAGCTTGGCTTCTTGATAAAGAAAGGCGAGGACAGTTTGAAGAGAAAGGTGTTCACTTTGAAAGTGCCTATTACATCACGTTTGTTTGGGGTATGCCTTCCACCAAAAGCAAAAAACTGACAGGCGTTTTTTACGATGACCCAGAAATATTGCGTGATACGGGGATAGATAACAAGCGAGACCTGGAGTATTTCACAAAGACCTGTTCAGAAATTGCAGATTTAATGAAAGGGGTTTTTGTTGAGATCGAAGACCTTAATGACGACCAGACATTAACCTACCTTCATAGTACCATTTCCACGAACCGCCACCCAGTGAAGGCCCCGGAAACACCAATGTATCTCGATGCTTTGTTACCGGATCAGGCGTTGACAGTTGCAGATATTCCGATGCTGGGCAACCACTTTATACCCACGGTAACATTCACAGGCTTTCCGTCTACCTCTTTGCCTGGCATTTTGGATGATCTCAATCATCTCGAAATAGAGTACCGATGGGTTACCCGATTTATCTGCATGGACAAGGAAGACGCACGCAAAGAAATTGAGCGCTTCCGCCGGCAGTGGTGGTCCAAAAGAAAGAACCTGCTCGCCATGTTGAAAGAAGAAGCGACCAAAGAGCCTTCGGCATTGCTTGATAGCGACGCATCCAATAAAGCCGCAGACGCTGATGCTGCCTTGCAAGAGCTGGGAGAAGACCTTGTGGCTTTTGGAATAATGACCTGTACGGTAACGGTTACACATTCCGATTTACAGGAGTCAATGCGAAGGATCAGGAAAATAAAACAGGTTATTCAGAGCAGGGGGTTTACTGTAAAGGAAGAGACATTAAACAGCAAGGAGGCTTGGCTTGGTAGTCTGCCAGGACATGTTTACGCCAATGTTCGCAGGCCTATTATTAGCACGCTCAACCTTGCTCATATTATGCCCATATCTGCAATCTGGGCAGGTGAGCAGGAAAACAAGCATCTGAAAGAGGTAACCGGGATCGGAATGTACCACATCATGTGCTCAACAACCGGGAGCACTCCATTTCGGGTTAATCTGAATGTTGGCGATGTTGGTCACACCCTCATTATTGGGCCAACTGGTGCAGGCAAATCAACATTACTCTCAATGCTTGCATTGCAATGGCTGCGTTACCCGAACGCACAGGTCGTGATTTTTGATAAAGATCGGTCTGCTCGTGCAGCCACTCTTGCTGTTCAGGGTGACTTCTATGAACCAGGTGGGGATGACGCCTGTCTTGCTTTTCAGCCGCTTGCCTGTATTGATGAGCAAGCTGAAAGGATATGGGCCGCCGAGTTTGTTTTACTTCTTCTCAAAGAGCAAAAGGTTGACGAGACCCCGACAGTAAAGAAAGAGATTGATTCAGCTCTGGTCACCCTTGCGACTTATGCCAAACCATCCCGAACCCTTACGCTTTTTGCGGAGCTGGTACAGTCAAAAGACGTCCGGGAGGCATTACGTCCTTATACAATTCAGGGGAACTACGGACAAATATTTGATGCAGCAGAAGAAATAATTAACGAAGGGTTCTGGCTCAATCTTGAAATGAATGCTCTTATGAGCATGAACCAGGAAGCGGTAATACCGGCTCTGTTTTATCTTTTCCACGCAGTCGAGAAAAGGTTTAATGGTCGCCCAACCCTGCTGATTCTTGATGAAGCATGGCTGTTTCTCAAGCATTCAGTGTTTATGAACCAGTTGCAGAGTTGGCTTAAAACACTGAGAAAGAAAAACGTCTATGTTGTTTTTGCCACTCAGGAAGTTGCCGATGCGGCCGGATCACCCATTATGGCGACAATCCTTTCTGCTTGTCATACCAAGATTTATTTACCTGATGAAGAGGCATTGACACCGGTAATGTCTGAAACTTATCATCGTTTTGGTTTGTCCGATGCTGAAATACAGCTTTTGTCCTATATGCAGGCGAAACGAGACTACTACTACCGTTCAGTTAACGGACACAGGGTATTCAATTTGAACATGGGTCCCATTGCATTGACTTTTGCTGGCATGTCCACTCCCGATGATCAGAAGTTTATGGACGAGCTTATAAAAAACGTTCAGCCCGATAAACGATCTTCAAAAATGCTTCGCTACCGAAATATAGAGTGGGGAGCAGTCTTGCTTGATAATGGCCCACCTGTCCCGCTTCAGTCATAATTCAGTCATAACAATTCCCTAACCCCCAAGGATATCTTTATGAAAAAAACGATCACAAAAATAATGATCGCAGCCACCCTTTTTGCTGTTACGCCGCTAACGCTGACTGTAACCAGCAAGATTGCTCATGCCTCGCTTCCGGTGATTGATATCACAAACCTCCAGCAAAACACGCTTACAGCTCTCAGAACAGCGGCGCAGATTGAGAACCAGCTTGTGCAGATTCGAAACCAGGTCAAATCACTCTCAATGCTGCCGAGTGGTATTACAGCTCCTATCAAAGGCGTCTATGATAGCAATTTGAGGGAGTTGAATGGATTGATTGCTGATGTCAAGGGGATCGGATTTGACCTCAACCAGATTGATGGCCAGTTCAACCAGCTTTACCCAACAGGGCAATGGGACACCATCAATCGAGGGCAATATGATCAGTATTACCAGAAATGGAATACAGAACTAACCGAATCGGCAAGGACAGCCATGAAAGCCCAAGGGGTTATTGAACGCTCGCAAGGGTATAACACACAGGCTATGAATATTCTCGAACAGAGTAATAGCTCAGATGGAGAGGTTCGCCAGATTCAAGCGACGAATCAGATGCTCTCCCTTGTTTCAGCTCAGTTGAGTGGGCTGACCGAAAACCTTTCTACCAGCACCAGACTTACGGCGACAGTAGCTGTTGATGCAGCGCAGCGAAAAGAATCTGAACGGGCCTACAGAATCAAGCTGATGAATGGATATGGCGGGTTGAATACAACTCCACAGCCGATTGAATTTAAAAAAATCCACTAAAAACTATTGGAGAGCAACATGTTCATGCTGCAGCGAAAAGTCATCATTGCGTTTTTTTCAGTTGTCCTAATTATTTCGGGGGGATGCAGTTCAGAAAGAAAGAGAATACCAGAAGAACAGAATCGGACTAAAAGACTTTTACAAGGTTATGGGCAAGAAGACACAACCCCTAAACCAATACAGTTTAAAAAAATCCATTAAAAGGAATTCTACATGGATCCAGGAATACTGACAACGACGCTTAACAATTTTCAGACGGTGTTGAGTGCCGGATGGGGAAACCTTCAACCGGCAATCAACTATCTCATTGGAGCCTTGCTCAGTATTGAGATTGTGATGCTTGGGTTATGGTGGGCGCTTGGGGGCGGGGAGCAGTTAGTTGGGGTTATGAAAAAGGTGCTATACCTCGGGTTTTGGCTTTGGGTTGTAAGACAGTTCCCGATGATTTCAAATGCCTTTGTTGATTCGCTGATTCAAGCAGGTAAAATAGCCGGCGGCGGAGGTGGCAGCAGTTTATACGATCCTTCAAATATCATACGATATGGGCTAAATACGACAGCACCATTGATAAAAGAAATATCGTCGATGGGCATAACAGAAATTGTTAATGGTCTGGTGTTGGCGATCTGTTATGTGATGATCATGCTCGCCTACATACTCATAGCCTGGCAGATTTTCTATGCGGTCTTGGAGTTTTATCTGATCTCGGCATTAGTAGGGATTTTCCTTCCCTTTGGATTTCTTGAACCAACAAAATTTTTGGCTGAGAAAGCTGTTGGAGCGGTTATCGCTTCCGGCATCAAACTCATGGTGCTGGCTTTTATTATGGCCGTGATAGAGCCGGTCCTTCGTACCCTCACATTCTCTGGGAATATGACCCTAACTGAAATTTGGAGCGCATTATTGACCGTCGGGGCCATTGCGTTTCTTACCTGGAATGCGCCTGGTGTCGCTGCTGGTCTTATGGCTGGAAGCCCAAGTCTTAGTGCTGGTACTGCTGTTCAAAATGCTCTTGTTGGGGGAACAGCTGCAGCTTTAGCTGCGGGTGGAGTTGTCGCAGCCACTCGGTCTGCTGTTAAAGGAATTGGTGGCGGAGCTTCAGCCTTGATGGGTAAAATGGGAGGCGGTGGGAGTAGTCCAGCGGGGACTAAAGGCGGCGCAGGTCCAAAGACTGGAGGAGATTCAGGATCGGCATCGAGTGCCTCTTCGATGAATGATGCGGCGACTAAAGGAAAGGGGAGTGTAGGGAATGGAGAAGAGGAAGGGGCGAGGAAAGGTAACGTAGAATCCGGCAAGAGCAAGGCACCTGATTGGGCGAAACAGGCCATCCACGCCCTGCATCCTCCTGAAGAAGCCAGGCCTTCTGGCGGAAGTGCAACACCAAAATTATGAGAATGTTTATTAACCGATTACTTCAACAAACACCATGAAGGGAACTTCAAAGAAATGGTCGCCGAAAGGGGAGCTT
>Ga0118677_10006544_pt1 | contig 19635 bp, 15 predicted proteins | sample AliMusrvi5mmetaG_FD_86154 | JGI IMG/M metagenome (GOLD analysis project Ga0118677, IMG submission 86154)
TTACCAAGGTTCACCACTATTTGGCTACTGAGCGTAGCCGAAGTATCCCATTGTTTAGCGAACCGCCGTATACGAGACCCGTACGTACGGTGGTGTGTGAGGCTCTCCCCGTCAGTTTATCTGACGGGGCAGTCTACACGATTATGGCGCGTAATTCCTTCATTATAAGAATGTCAGACCGATTTTCTTATTAAGTCCTTTCTCGAAAATTCTAATCAATGTTGAAAGTTGAATATTACCTTTCGCATTTTCAATTTTAGAAATGTAGCTTTTTTTAGTACCTGCTTTTATTGCTAGTTGTTCTTGTGTCATGTTCGCAGTTTTTCTGGCTTCTTTAAGCATCTCACTCACGATGAACATTTGAGCACCTTCTTCATATTCATTTCGGCTGTCTGATCCAATTTTGCCGTGCTCTTTCTCAATGAGATCATCAAATGTTTTGATTTCTTTATAATCTGTCATCTCTTTGTTTTTTTTAGTTCAAAATACTCTTTCATTAACCTCATCGCCTTTTCAATTTCATTCTTTGGTGTTTTTTGCGTCTTTTTTTGAAAACCATTAAATAGAACAATCAGCTTTCCTTCATCAAAACAACAGAAAATCCGGTAAATATTTGACTGGTATTCAATTCTGACTTCAAAAAGTCCATCATATCCAGTCATTGGGGAGAGAAATTTCTCAGGAACTCTGTCAACCTGCTTAATTAACTCTAAAACATACTTGACCTTTTCTTGAACCTTCAAATCGAGCTCTTTATAGAAGTCGATGAAGTAGTCTCCGTGAAAAATTATCTGTTTGGCCATTTACAGAAAGTTATCTCCAAAGATAACATTAATTTGTCAGATTCCAACCATCACAACAAAAATTCCTGAGATGCAGGACTCCTTTCTTATGAGCCATAACGTTTCGCACCTACACGCAGGCAGGGATTTTTATACTAATTCCTTTGGTGCAATATTTTAATATTTATTATTTCTTTTATGGAGAGCAATAGAACCCTGCTTGCAGGTAGGTGCTGTTATGCCTTCGTGCTTATCGTTTTATAATTCAACACTTAATTTCAGTTGGCCACCAAGTCCTTCACGAATTATTCTCATAAGAGTCGAAAGCCGAATGTCGCTGGCATTGTTCTCAATACGTGAAATATAATTCTTGGTAGTTCCACATTTTTGTGCAAGTTCCTCTTGCGTAAGATTTTGTTGCTTCCTGGCCTCTTGGATTAGTACACCAATTTTGAAGTTTTCAAACCCTTCTTCGTACTTAGCTCTAGATGGAGTTCCTGTTTCTCCGTATTTTTTGTCCAAATGGTCGTCCCATGATACAAGATTATTTTCTTGATTTGTCTTCATAATATTTTCGTTTTAAACGTTCTGCTTTCTCAATCTCATTTTTCGGTGTTTTGTCACTCTTTTTTTGAAAACCATTCAGCAGGATCACTAATTTACCTTCATCGAAGAAGCAAAAAATACGAAATATATCACTGCCTGATTTGATCCTAATCTCAAAAAGTCCATTAGTCCCTTCAATGTGTTTAAAAAACTTCTCCGGAATCATTTCTAATGACCTGACAAGTCCAATAACCCAGTCGATTTTATCCTGGACTTCAGACCTTTGCGCATAATAAAAGTCCCAAAATTCAGTTCCATAAACGTAAGTTGTCCGCATAATCTTTTGATTACGATCTAAAGTTACCTATTTGGGCAACAAAAAACAAATATTTAGTGTAGATTGTCAATTGGTAGGGTTTTCCAGCATGAGGTATAACTCATATTTTACCCGCCACAAATCTTCCCTGTTGTTTAAATCGTTGGTTGGCTATACGACACGAAATTGCACAATATTTTTCTTAAAACCACATAATATTTTATAGCTATATCCAAATAATCAAGTACATTTTTGAAAAAGACGTTGTCCGGGCTTTAGAAAGGGGGATAGATCTTGATATGTTGGAAGAACTGGTAAATGAGTTTAAATAAACCGGTACCCATACTGATTTATTCAAATAAGGCGAATGCTGAACCTTTATTTGTCTCTACAAATAGATCATCTTTCGGGTCATCCCCCCATCCACGGTGATGTTGGTGCCATTGATAAAATCATTTCCCTCACTGGTCAGGTAGAGGCAGGCACTTACGATATCCTGGGGCATCCCCACTCGTCCCGAAAGATGCTGGTTATGGTCAGCTTCATTCAATTGGGTGTAATCACCGGTCTCAATCCAACCCGGACTGACGCAGTTCACCTGGATATGATCTGGGGAGAAAGAAGTAGCCAAAGCATGGGTCAGCGATACAATGCCACCCTTCGAAGCGGCATACGCTTCCGAGTCGGGCTCAGACATGTAGGCTCTGGTTGATGCAATATTGACAATTGAGCCACCACCATGGATCCTCATGATCTTAGCGGCTTCCCGTGAACAGAGAAAAACACTTCGCAGATTGGTATTGATGATCTCATCCCACTCCTCAACCGTGATTTTATAGGGGGACTTCCATTTGGAAATTCCGGCATTGTTAATCAGAATGTCTATTTTGCCGTAAAGTTCAACACTTGTCTTAATTAATGCTTCAATCTCGTCCGGCCGGCTAACATCGGTTTGTATAAATGTCGCGATGCCTCCTGCTGAGGTTATTGACTTTTCAGTTTCCAATCCCCAAAGGGCAACCTTCTCTGCCAATACAACTTTAGCTCCCTTTGAAGCGTAAGTTTCGGCGATACTTCCTCCCAGACCTCTGCCCGCTCCGGTCACAACTACAACCTTTCCCTTGTAACTCATCTTCCTGTTCCTTTTTAGTAAATATAAAAAGATTCCGGGACATTTGTCCGAATATCCTGCAATTAATATATCCTGTGCAGCGCCCTTAATTTTACAGTTTAAAATCAACAACTCAATGATTTTGCCATTAAAAAACCGGAATTCACACTCAATTAGTGTAAAAAGTGCCAATTTTTTATCAGAAAACGAAAATTTATTCAATGTATTGGCGAAGATTAAGACCTATATTTGTAATTCAAACTAAATCAAAATTGCTACAGTCATTAACACAACATCCGGCGGCTTTTTTAAATATTATATCCAAGGCGGAGCAGGCAGTTGAAACAGCACGACCAAAGAGTTATGCGTTAAACCACGATGACGGAACAATTCCATTCCTAAAATTACCAATCAGTGAAACTGACAAATTATGAGCGAAAAAATTACCGTACTGTATGTCGATGACGAAATGATAAACCTCATGCTTTTTAAACGTCTTTTTAAAGACCATTTTTATATATTGACCGCCGAATCGGGCAATAAAGGGCTGGAAGTCCTTGCTTCAGAAAAAGAGATCAAAGCGGTGGTGAGCGATATGAAGATGCCGGACATGAGTGGGCTCGAATTTGCCGTAAAAGCAAAAAATCAATTCCCCGATGTTGTTTTTTTCATTCTCACCGGATTTGATTGTACCCCTGAAATGATTGAAGCATTGAACAGTAAACTAATCTCAGAATATTTTGGCAAGCCATTGAATTCAGCGAAAATTATCGGTTCGATTCAGGAAGCTTTAAACCGCAACGAGCCGTAAGCTCTGTTTCATTATCCCCCCAAAATAATTTCCTCCCAAAAGCGTGAAAATATCCTAAAATAAATGTATATTTAGTCGTTATTCAATCTCATTGCCTCCACTTAAAGGTGAGCATCTTTATTTCCCCTTTAAGATAAATCACCGGATTGCCATTCTTATCGTTAAATCTTTTCTAACAGGAGGGAAAAACTATAATGAAAAATAACTTTCTGGGTATTGATATTGGTTCAGTAGCCGTGGGGATGGCCGTTATTGATGAACAAAACCGGATTGTTCATTTCTCCTATACCTTTCATAAGGGCCGGATCATTGAAATTCTGATAAAGTCACTCCGGGGAATTGAAATAAACCAACTGAAAGCGATTGGTTATACCACCTCCTGCCCGTCAATTCTCACTCGGGGAGCGCCGGTCGATACAAGGATTGCCTATATCACTGCAGCCAAACACTTTCACCCGGAGGTTCAGTCCCTGTTAATCATTGGCGCGGAAAAATTCGGACTGGCCACCTTTGAGAAAAATGGGGAATACCGGAATTACAAATCAAATACTTCATGTGCAGCAGGGACCGGGAATTTTCTCGACCAGCAAGCCGAGCGTTTAAATTTGCCAGATATACAGGAGTTTAGCAGGATTGCCTGGGAAAACAAGGGTGGATTCCCTAAAATCGCGTCAAGGTGTGCCGTGTTTGCCAAAACCGACCTGATCCATGCCCAGCAGGAGGGCTACTCGCTCGGTGAAATCTGTGATGGATTATCCTATGGTCTGGCAAAGAATATCGCCGATACGGTTTTCCAGAACAATACCTTTTCAAATGTTGTGGCCGCCGGAGGTGTTGCTCTTAATAAAGCCGTAATTGGCCATATCTGTAAATTAATTGAACAGCCAATCATTGTCGACGGGTTTGCCAATGTCTATGGTGCAATTGGCGCCGCTATGATTTGTAAAGATGAGGAGGTATTAGCTGATTGTCATCTGAATAGCATTGAAGATCTGATAATTACGGAAAAGAAGGAAAAGCAGTACTATTATCCGCCGCTTCGTCTGACCTTATCGGATTATCCTGACTTTGGATCGCATGAAAAATACACCTTCCGGTCGCTCTGTTTTCCATTCATGAAGGAGGTTGAAGTTGATGTCTACTTAATTCCGGCAAACAAAAGCCCGATTCCGGTCATTCTAGGTATTGATATCGGTTCGACCAGCACCAAGGCTGTTATTATCGATCAAAACAAGGATGTTGTCGCCGGCTTTTACACCTATACCTCGGGGCAGCCATTGCAGGCAGCACAGGTAATCTTCGAAGCGATCCACGAATTTGCCCAAAAAAGGGGAGTCAGATTTTCCGTCAAAGGTGCTGGTACCACCGGATCAGGCAGGAAATTTATCGGCAAAATTATTGGAGCGGACATCATCCTTGATGAAATAACAGCCCATGCCAGGGCTGCTTACGAATTGAATCCTGAAACCGATACAATCATTGAGATCGGAGGACAGGACTCCAAATTCACAGTCATGCGAAATGGTATGGTTACCTTCTCGGTGATGAACAATGTTTGTGCAGCCGGTACCGGGAGTTTTATTGAAGAACAGGCCAAAAGACTGGGGTGTCCGTTAAATGAGTATTCTGCCCGGGTTGAGAATGTATTTGCTCCGCTGGCAAGTGACCGATGCACAGTATTCATGGAACGGGATCTTAACCATTACCTGATGGCAGGTTACTCTGCCGACGAGATTCTGGCGACCGTTTTACACTCAACCCGCGAGAACTATTTCACAAAAGTGGCAGTGCCCGGCTATATCGGCAACACGATATTTTTCCAGGGGGCTACAGCCAAAAACAAGGCTCTGGTTGCTGCGTTTGAGCAAAAGCTGAAAAAGCCCATCATGGTCTCGAAGTATTGTCACCTAACAGGCGCACTGGGAGTTGCCATTGAAATTCATGACAGGCAGTGCCCATCCACAACGTTCAGAGGTATTGAGTTGTATGAGAAGTCGATCCCTGTGAGATCAGAAGTTTGTGAATTATGTACCAATCATTGCAAACTAAAAGTCGCTGAAATCGATAATCAGACAGAGGCTTATGGTTTCTTATGCGGGAGGGATTATGAGGTGAATAAATATGTAAAGAACAAATCGCTCCATTTTCAGCTGATCCGAAAACGGGATGAGTTGTTCCGGTTCAGGCCGGAAGCAAAAAAATCGACCCTTACAATTGGGATTCCTGCCGGCCTTTATCTGTATGAGGAGATCCTGTTCTGGCGGAAGTTCTTCGATTTGCTTGACATCAGGACGGTTACCAGCGAAAATTATCCGAATGCCATAAAAGACGGGAAAAACCTGAGTAGTGCTGAGTTTTGCTCTCCTATGGCAGCGATGCATGGTCATGTAGATTATCTCCGGGATAAGGTCGATTATATTTTCCTGCCAGCCTACCTTGAGGAATCGCGCGAAACCAAGCAGAACAAACAGTATTGCTATTATACCCAGTTTGTTTCATCCGTCATTTCAATTCAGAAAAACTATAAATCGGGTAAAAAACTGCTTACTCCGTATCTCAATTATTCCTATGGCGAACTTTCAGTCAGGCTCGAATTGTACAGGATGCTAAAATCAATTGGATTAACCGATATTGGATTTATTAATCTGAGCATGGCTTACGAAAAAGCGAAAGAACAGGTGCGTCTGGCTAAGGAAAATTGGAAGGCATTATATCTTAATGAGTTAAAGAATGTGGATGATATTTACATTATGCTATTGGGTCGTCCTTATACCGTTCTCTCACCGGCTATGAACAATTCGATCCCCGATATCATCGAGAAGTTGGGGATAAAAACCTTTTACATGGATATGCTGCCAAATAATCCGACTGAAACATCCAAAGCCGATGAACTGATCAAAGAAATCCAATGGAAGTTCGCTTCAAGGATACTTCACGCCGCTGAGGTTGTTTCAAATACCGAGAATTGCTACCCGGTGCTGATTACTTCTTTTAAATGTTCCCCGGATGCTTTTGTTATCGAATATTTCAAGGAGATACTCGATGCGAAGCAAAAACCATATCTGATCCTGCAACTCGATGAACACGATTCTACGGTTGGATACGAAACGCGTATTGAAGCTGCTATCAGGGCATTCCGGAATCATCGGGAGAGGCAAAATTTGGAAGTTATAAATGTTGCTCAAGAAATGGAAACCGTAAAAATGACTGAATTGTCTGCTGAAAACACGGCTAGAAAACAGGCGTGGCAAAACAATATCAAAACCTTGATTGATGAATCTTCCCGGATACTTAGAAGCCACTCCATCGACTTCAAACTTTTCAGCAACCTTATTCAACAAATTGAAGGTCTCGAAAATCAGTTACCGCCAGCTATTTTCAGCGGCGTCAAACATTTAAAAGGTAAAACGCTCCTCTTGCCAATGTGGGATCCCTTTGTAGGGCCAATATTGGAGGCAGTTCTGCAAAACAGCGGGATTGATGTTCGCCTGACCTCTAATTCGGATGAATCGATACGGCGAAGCCTAAGTTTTAACACTGGCCAGTGTCTTCCCCTGAATATTATTGTCCAGAATGCCATCGACTATATTGAAATAAACGGGTTGAAACCATCCGAAACCGTTCTCTGGATTATGAAATCCGATCTTTCCTGTAATCTTAGTATGTTCCCCATGTTTATGAAAAAATTGTTGGATAACTATGGGAAAGGGATGGAGCAGGTCTCGGTGTATCTGGGTGATGTGATCTTTTACGATTTTTCCCTGCCAACAGCCATCAACGCTTACCTGGCTTATATGTTTGGTGGTTATATCCGCAAAATCGGATGCCGGATCCGACCTTACGAAAAACAGGAAGGAGTAACTAATATAATGATTCAGAGGGCTTTAGATTCTTTGGTTAAAGCTTTCCGGAATGGTGATCCTAAGGATTTGGCACTTGATAAAATCATCCGAGATTTTGAATCCATTGAAACGGAATGGAAGGAAAAGCCCAAGGTGGCCATCTTTGGCGATATCTATGTCAGGGATAACGACCTGATGAACCAGGAGCTTGTAAAAAATATTGAAACATACGGGGGAGAAGTGATCACAACCCCATACAGTGAATTCCTCAAAATTGTTGTGAATGCCACAACTGATCGTTTTTTCAAAACAGGCCACTATTCCGAATATGTAAAGCTCAAATTTCTGAAGTCTCTTATCCCGTTAGTGGAAGACAAATACAAAAAATATTTTTTTAAGTATAACGGTGAAGTTCCCGTTCCAACCTCCGGTGAAACCGATATCTGGCTGAACAGGTTTGGGTTGAAGATCCTGCAACGGGGGGAATCGTTTGAAAACATCCTGAAAATTCATGCACTGATTATGAACCATCCGGATCTTGATCTGTTTATTCAAACTAATCCATCCTATTGTTGTCCTTCGCTGGTGACCGAGGCGATGACCTCAAAAATAGAGGAGATAACCGGAGTCCCGGTGGTAACGATAGAATATGATGGCACCTCCGGATCCAAAAATGAAGATATCATCCCTTATTTAAAGTACAGGAAGAAGAAGTAGAGTAGAAACAAATTGGCTCTTTAGTGAAACATAAATTATTGATGTCCAAAGACTGGGTACACCCGATGGTTGAAAACAGCCAGAATGATAAGGTAATACAGCCTTTGATATTTATCATAAACTACTTTTTTTATACCAGATCAGGAGCGATCCGGGTTTGTTTTTCTGGGTGAGCTCATAACCGCTGATTAGCCTTTCTCCTAAAACGACAGTTTTTGTTTGTGTATCTTCATCCGTGAGTTCATAGCTGAGTTTAGGATCTATTCCCCGAAGTTTTACTATGACCGATTCATAGGCGCAGGTTTTCCGCCGGAAAGCCATGATTATTCCGTCCCCATTTTCGGTTCTGTTTTGCTGGTAAGCTAACCAGACATTGTCTGAGGTCATCTGATCCTTGGAAGTCAGCGGATAATAATCGCTGTAATAATAGGGACGCAGTATTTTAAATTCACTGAAATACTTTTGAAGCTCAGACTGTGAATGCTCGCGGCTGTTGATATCCCAGTTGATCACCATGGAGGCGCTCATGTCTGACCTGAAATGATAAGGTGAAATGGTGAAGTTTCCCGTCCCGTGGAGCGGAAGGTAGAAGTTCAGCCCGTAGGTGTGGCATTGTGCGCCATCCGGTTCACCATATTGATAATCAGTTCGCCACAACGGGGAACTCCGGGATATGGTCTCAAGGTCAATCCTCCGGCCACCGCTCGCACAATTGTCAATCAGAAGATTGGGGAAACGTTCCAACAGTGTATCCCAGAATGCATATAACCCTTCAATATGCCGGATCTCAGAGATTCCGGAACGATCCGGCTTGTCATTAGCCTCCCAATACGGCATCGGATCAAAATTAAAATCCTGTCGATAGCAGTCGATCCCCTCCTTTTTTAGAAAGTCAGAGATATAATCAGTGAGCCAGATCCGCGCCATTTCATTGCCAAGATTGAATAAAAAGTTGCTGTTCCCCGGAAGTTTAATTAGCCATTCGGGATCCTGACTGGCAAACAGTGTTCCCCTGGTGACCCGCTCCGGTTCGAACCACAATAGAAATTTTGCCCCTACCTGATGTGCCGCATCAGTAACTGGTTTGAATCCGTTTGGAAAATTCTCAGTATTGGGAGACCAGTTTCCGACGTTGGGCCAGCTCCCGTTGCAGGCATACCACCCCGCATCAAGCCAGAATACATCGGGAACAATTCCGAACTGTTTGTGGCGGTTGATCATGGCTTTGGAAAAGGATTCGGTTGAACAGGTATGCTCATTGCAGGGTGGCGGTCCTTCACGCGCCAGAAAAGTTGAAAACGGCAGCTCTGTATGCATTCCGTTAATTTGACGGGTGTGATGGACCAGGACAAATTGCCGGAACTGGTTGTGCCCTGTCATCCGGTCCTCCCCTTTCCAGAAAAGGAGGCAGATTTTAGGAGTCCGGATCTCCTCTTTCGGAAAAAGAGTCAGCTTTAGCTTCTCCATTCCTGATTTAAGCTCAACCGATTTTTGATCCGTTTGAGCCAGATTGGCATACCATTTCCCGGTCCAGCCGACTGCAATCATAACACCCTGATGATTGGGCATCTCCAGATTGAAAAACGGGAATGCCGTATTGTCGGATGAACGGCCGCCTACCGGGGTCATATAAACCGGTTTTCCAATTTCCAGTTTTTCATCGACAGGCTGGAAATCGGACCGTTCGGCATTGCTTCCTTTGGCATGGTGAAGGATGAAATTCCCCTTATAGTCAGATCCAAAAGAATAGTCAATAACATTGGCTTTCTCAATAATTGGGGTATTCTTTTCCGAAGTATTTGAGAATTTCAGGACCCATTCGACAGCCGGAAAATCGATGAAAGAAGTAACAAGGCACTTTACTACCAAGCCAGACTGCTGATCTGTATAGATATAAAGTGATTCTTCTGAACCGTTATCCCTAGGCTTTAGCTTTTCTGCCCGGAATCCCCATTTTCTAATAAAACTGTCTGAATTCTTTCCTCCGTATACAAACGAAAATGGGGGGAGTTTACCTTTTGCAAAGTGCCCGGAGATCCACTTTTTAATATCAGCTCTGCCTGACTCCATACCTGGCATGGTACGGCTTACAGCTGTCATGCCGCTCTGAATCAGACAGATTATCAAAACTATGACAATTATTTTATTCATGATTAATTGTTTAAATTTAATTTCACAAATCAACAAAGCCACCAAATAAAAATTGTCATAGCGGCATCCTTACAAACTGTTTGTTTGGTTGTTTTTATATTCTTTCAGGAATCCGCCAGGCGGAGGTAGAAGGCAAATATTTTGAATGATATTTCGTCCCGGGTGGGCGTTGTCATAAAGCTAAGCGTTTTAGAAAGGTAGTTTCTTTGTGAACCTTTGTGCTTTTATGGCTTAGTGGCTTTTTTTTCTTGCCACTAAGTCACGAAGAGACCAAGAAACACCAAGAAATTTGCTAACTTAATGATATGCCTGGATAGGACGAAACCATAAATCTCAACCACTTTTCTACCCATTCACTAGCTGGGGGATTCTTGATGGGATAACAAAATCAATATGAATAAGACTCACCATCATTCCATTTTTATCAATGCATCTCGGTTTCACAAACCCCGATACCGCCCCTGAAATAGTTAAACTGGACGTTTGGATGGTCTGCGAGTAGTGACATCGGGACGGCACTGTCCATGATATTCTTGCAGATCATCAGTGCAGTCAGTCGCTGTCCAAAGGCATTGTCGTGAGCACCGGCCTGCCAGATTGAAACCTTTTCAGCCTTCCAGGTTTGCTGAGGACCAACCGTCAATGCCTGCCTTGGAATGCCGGTTACAACACCTCCGGCACTCGTCCGGGCATTCTGCATGCAGGTGATCGGGTGAAGATCAACCACGCGTGTGGTCAGTTTCCGGAACTCTTCGGGAGTCGGGGGAGCATCCTTGTAGAGCCCTTCCCGTTTAAACGGATCATTAAAGGCCCAGTGTTTGGTATCTCCCTGGCCTCCCTGCATTACCGCGCACCGTACACCACTTTCCCAGCTCTGGATATACATGCTGGTTTCGGCTTTTGGGAAATGCATATTCGCTTCAGGCATCCTTAACTCCGGATGAATCCGATTGAAGCACAGGTCTTTATCTGCCTTCTCGAAGGATATTGGATTGCTGGCATCCAGTTCCTTACCGTCAACATACCACTCATCCATCCCCCAGAAATGGGCATTCGCTAAATTCAGCTGCAATTCGTTGACCATGCGGGCAACAAGCGGCAATTGTTCGGTGGGGCCAATCGGGCCACAAATTCCGACAGGGTTACTCGCTGTTGCCTGTTTCCACGCTGTGATATATTCCAATGCCTCAGCAAGATAGAAATCTTCCAGGGTATCGTAGAAAACCACTTTAAAGCCTGGCCGCGAAAGTTGAAAAAGATCTTCCGGCGTGAGTTTTGCGGCATCCATTAGTAAATCGTCCTCCAGGGTTGTGAAATCCCACCACTCAGGAGCTAACATGCTTAATTTTCTGGCCATAAGAATTTAAATTTTAATGTTGTAAATTATAGTAATTTATTCTTTAAAACAGAGTTAATTATATTTAAGGCTATAAGAAAATTTTCTGATCAACCTTTTTGCAGTTCCATCCGAAATAAGCTTGAGCTTTTTTCAACGTTCCGGCGCGGACGGCTTGGTGATATTGCCTTTCACCCCCCGGGTGGCGGGCTTTGCCCTTGCCCGGGGTTACCAATATGTCACCCGTATCGGGCTATTCTTTTTGTCAAATTATCGAATCGTCAAATTGCCGCATTACCGCATTTTCAAATTTTCAAATTTTTTGATATTACAAGATCTCCAATCTCAGCTTTAATAATATTGTCCTGAGGATACCCATGTCCCAGATGCTGCCTGAAACCTTCGGCATACTCCGTATTGATCTCTGTTCCCCGGAAATTGGCGAATTGTTTCATCGCCAGGATGTACTGATCCATTTTGTGATGTTTCCTGAGCCATTCCCGCTGACTGGAATGACACGACAATGTCTCTTCCTTTATCCCAATCTCACCCGTAATATCCACGTAAAATCCGGGAATTACCGGGACACCAAACTTGTCTTTCCCTTCCATCGGATCGACATAATACAAATAGGGGACCATCCCAAACGGCTCACCATCAGCTTCCATGTTTTTGATCCCTGCTCCAAAACAGGCGGTTTGGGCAACCAGGCTGGTCATCTCGTGATCGATCATGTAGCAATTGGGGCTTGCTGTGATAACGATCGTTGGCTGGACTTCACGGATTAATGCTGTGGCTTTGTTGATTGTTTCGCGGTCGTATAGGATGTAAACATCGTCACATTCCAGACAGTGGTAGGTTCCGCCGAGCAACGCTGCTGCATTGGCCGCTTCTGCCTTCCTGATTTTGCTGATCTCAGCCCGGCTTAGCTCAGCAGACCCTTTATCGCCTGGGGTCATTGTCGCAATGTGAACCGTCCAACCCGCTTTTTTTAATAACGAAAGGGTTCCTACACACATCAGCTCTGCATCATCGGGATGTGCAAAGATTCCTAAAACTGTTTTATTCATGACTAGCTGTTTGGTTATTTTCCTTCATTCTTCATTCCTTCATTTTCACTCTCTCCCGCCGTCACTCCCTCACTCCTTCATTTCCTGCCAATGGAGTCAGATCGATGCGTCTGAACAGGATTTCTGCACCTTCTGACTGCACCTGAATTCTCCCTTTCTCAGGATGAACATCACTGGCATGATTGACTAATTTGCCATTCAGGTAAATAGTAATCTCCTTTCCATGAGCAATAACCATTAATTTATTCCACTTACCATGAGCTTTTTCCTGGTCTTTTGCCCCACGGAATCCCTTTATATCTTTCCATTCCGGATCACGGCCCCACCAATTAATTCGGTCGCCGTTGATAGTTGCAGGGCTGCCCCCGCTTTTAAAAATGTACGATCCCCCCTGTTTTTCTTTCTCCACCGGACAGGTGAGCGAAAACTTAGGAGTACCATCACCAACTACCAACAGATCACCAGTACCACCTTCAATAAGCTGACATTCTATGGAATACATCCACATTCCTGAGAATGCGCCATCTTCGCCGGTTGAGTGGATTAAAACACCGCTGTCCCTGGCATTGGCGACGCGCGGAGGAAAAGTAAGCTCGCCCCATTTGAATTCAACTTCGAGCTTATAGTTTTCATACGCTTCATTGGAGGTAATGCACCCGAATTCCTCCCCTGAAATTCTGATATTGCCCTTACTCACCGTAAATACCTGATTTGGATCGATATTCCTCCCTTTTCCCTTCAGAAAAGTGTACCAGCCTTCGAGATTTTTGCCGTTGAAAAGGTGTATTTTAGAATTTTGGGGAATCTTCCCCGCAACAGGGGAATTCCCCGGACTTATTGCGATACTCTTTGCAGTGAAATTGATCAGGGCAACTGTTGACAGGATTAGGATGAGTAAGAATCTTTTCATTGGATTCAATTAAGGTCTGATAATTATTTTCTTTGCGTTCATGGCGAACTTTGCGCAAAACCTTCTGATTGGCAAGATTTTCTCGCAAAAGGGCAAAAGAATGCAATATTATATCATTATAAATTAAATATATGCAATTTAAATTCTTTTAATTTCCTTCTGCAGACTTATCGGCAGCAAAGATCAGCTCATGGGTTTTCATTGCCTCAGAAATACTGGTTAGCGGCATTTCAACCCCTTCATCAACCGCCATAAAGAAGGCTTCAAACTGGGCCTGGTAAGGGTGGTCAGAAACGTCTCCGGAATCGAGCATTTTCATAGGAAGTTCGGTCCAGTTATTTTTGTCCAGACCCGGTACCTGGGTCGAGTAATATTTATTATCCAACAGGCTCCCTTCGCTTCCAACAAGATGAAAATGGAAATAATAGGGTTGCAGACAGTCAATTACAGAGGCTGTTTTTCCGACAGCGCCATTTTTGAATTTAACGATTGAAACTGAGCTGGTAGGATATTCATAGGGTTTAAAATCTTTGTTCTCAGAATAGGTGGCATAGCTGCTCACATTTTCAAACTCACAGCCCATGCATAAAAGCAGGGCGTCCAGGGCGTGACAGCCTGCCGAGAGGAGACTGCTTCCTGCAGCTGACTTGAGGGTATTCCAGCGGTATTGTCCGTACCAGGGACCAATTCCGTGGTAATAATCCACCTCACCATAATGTATTTTCCCCAGTAATCCCTGATCAATAACTGATTTGATGGCCAGGAGCTGGCTTGAGAACCGGCATTCAAAGCACACGCATGATATTACTCCGGCCTCCCTTACTGCCGCTTCAACATTCAGACACTCATGCCAGGTTAATGCAATGGGCTTTTCAATAATCAGGTGTTTACCGGCTTTGGCGGCCAAAATGGCTTGAGTGGCATGGTCAGCAGGGTAACTGCAAATCGAAACGACATGCAATTCAGGATCCGCAATCATTTCTGAAAGGTCGGTATAACATTTGATCGGACAACCATAGGTTGCACTAATCTCATCCGAGTCGAGTTGTCGCGAAGAGCATACTGCAGTAACTTGGGCCCATGAAGTTTTGTTTATCGCATCGATATGAGCGCCTGCAACCCAGCTGTAACCGACAATTCCAACATTGTATTTTTTCATAAGTTTAGGATTAGAAATTAAAGTGCTGATATAGTGTTTTATATATTTTGGATTTTGTTACATGCTGTTCAAATTCTATTTATTGTTAACCGGAACTTTAAGAGTCTATAAATTTAGCCATTAATTTTTAAAATGCCGAACGCCTCGGCACCGTCGGAGCTTCCTTCAAAGAGATACGGGTCGCCCATTCCTGATTGCGCATATGTCTCAAATACACGATGGATCACATCGGAGGCACTTTTTTCGGCCAAGATTGCTACTGTTCCTCCTGCACCGCCACCGGTAATCTTGGCACCGTAAATGCCATTGGCAACTCCCTCTTTTCTAAAAAGTTCAACAATAAAATCGGTAGCTTTTGCCCCTAAACCGCAGTCGGTATAGGCATAATGCGACTGGAACATGAGTTCCCCCATCAATTTAAAAGCCCGTTTGGTGGGTGCCAGTGAAGCCCCCCGGGAGAGTTCAGAAAAAAGTTGAACCCGGTAGTTTTCCTCTACGGCGTAGCGGGTGTTGGCGCGTATGTGATAGGTAACACCTTCTTTCAAAGGAGTGTACGGATCAACGTGAAATCCGTGGAGGGCGAGGTATTCATCACTGTTCCAGGATAATGGAAGTTTGTCTTCGTATTTTTCATGAAAAAGGGAGACCGACAGGTTTGCCAGATAGCCGTCCCATCGTTCATCGGTATATCGTTCAATGTCACTCCGGTCGTCTACGGTAACTGCAATCTTCTCCTGATCGCAGATGATCTTATAACCCATAAACGCCGCAGCCCTGGCAGCTTCGTACTCAATTCCCGAAACCTGGTGACTCACACCGGAATCGATTCCCCAGATTTGCAATTCGCGGGGTAGCTGAATTAATGGCTCAGGCAGACAAGGTTGGCAAACCAGGGGTAATATGAAACCCTCTTTCCCTGCTACCACTGCAATCTGGTCCATGATTCCACAGGCTGATTCAGCGATTACATTTTCCACCCACTGACAGGCCAATGCCAGTTCAATCCCTTCGAGTTCAATAGTATAGGCAGCAGCTGCCGCTTTCATTACAGATACTTCAATTGCAGCAGATGAGCTTACACCACGGTTCAGGGGAACCGTGGATTCCATGTAAATCTGAATTCCTGTATTTGCCTGCTCCGGGAATTTTTTCCTGAGATAAAAGAGTGTCCCCAGAACATAGGCTGTCCATCGTACAGATGGATAGCTGTTTGCAAAATTACGGACTGTGGCATCATCCTTCAGATCCTCAAAGGCAATAGTTACATCTCCCTGCCACCCTGCCTGGGATGCTGTCTCATTTTTTAAAACAATCAGCTGATCGGTACGAAGCTGTGCCGCTGCGAAGGTGGCCTCCCGGATAGTCGATTCAAAGACTAAACCACCCGTATAGTCGTCATTCCCGCCCATCAGATCGAGCCGGCCGGGAGAGCGTGTGATGAATACGGGTGCAGATGAGGCGAAAAATCCCCCATTGCCAATTATTGATTTTACGGTATCTGTGAATTCCATTGCCATATTTATGATGGTTTGAATATTCGTAGAGACGTTACATGCAACGTCTCTACAGATATTAATTTTTATTTCCTGACCTCCTTAATGCTGTTAACCAGGTATTCCAGTGCCTCTTCCGTCTGACGTGGATTGATCGGAAGGGTAACGAGTTGCTCACCCAGTTTTTCGGCATTGGGGAATTGTCCCTTTTTGAATCCCCTGTTTTTGAAGGCAGTTGAATAATGAAGCGGAATGTAATGGAATCCAATCTTGACCCCAAACTTGTGGAGCATATCGAGGATGAAATCTTCCTTGGTCATCCCAAACTCTTTGGCATCGATCATCACGGGATAGAGGTGAAAAACATGCTTGTCATAGGAGGGAACAACCGGCAAGGTGAGCCCGGGTACGCCTGACAACCCCTGACTGATATAGGCTGCATTGTCAATCCTGTTCTGGTTCAGATGATCCAGTTTTTTCAGCTGCTCGATTCCCACGGCTGCCTGGATATCGGTCATTCGGAAGTTATATCCGCAGTCATCGAAATCCTGCCACCAGAATTTTTTCCCGATCGGGAATTTTTCGGTGTCGAGCGAGCAATATTTGGTACTTACACCATGAACCCTTGTACAATGGGAACGATACAGGGAGATCCGCTCAAAGATCTCATCGTCATTGGTCAGGACGATTCCCCCTTCACCCAGTGTTGAGATGTTCTTTTGTTCGTGAAAGCTGAAACATCCGGTGGCACCGATGGTTCCCACTTTTTTCCCTTTGTACTCAGCCCCGATTGCATGAGCTGCATCTTCAACAACTGCAAAGTTATGCTTCAGGGATAGGGACATAATCTCATCCATTTCGCAGGGTTGTCCATAAAGGTGAACAGGAATGACTGCCCTGGTATTGGGCGTTAATTTATCTTCAATCTGATTGGGATCCAGGTTATGCGTTACCGGGTCGATATCCACAAAGTCAACTTCAGCACCCAATGTGACCGGTGCCGCCGCGGTCGCAATCCAGGTAATAGGGGTTGTTAAAACCCGCTCGCCGGGTTTCAGTCCAATGCCGATCATCGATAAAAACAGGGCTGAAGTTCCGTTATTTACGACCCGCGCATGCTTTGCACCGGTATAAGCGGCAAACTGATTTTCGAATGCGATGCACTCGTCACCACTGGTTGGAGCGTTGTTTCTTAAGACTTTAAGTACTGCTTCTTCTTCCTCTTTCCCGTATTGGGACCCAAATTTAATTTCCAGGTCAAATTTGATCTTGCTCATGATATGATTATTTGCTTTTAAAATTAAGTGTCAGATTCAACCCTTCTGCAAGTGTTCGCATCGGGGTTTTTAAGATTATTTTTGCCAGTGAATTATCCATCGATGCGTCATTGGCACGTGGGGCCCTGCCAGGCATGGCATTGGAATTAACCCTCAGGATTAATTCCCTGGGATATCCCAGTGTTGTTGCAATCTCTAAAGCCATTTGATACCTGTTAATTTTTGTGCACCCTGAAAGGTGGATAATTCCGCCGAACCGATTTCCTGCCAGTTCAACCAAGGCGCATCCCAAAGTGATTACATCAACCGGTGTCCTGATTTCATTCTCGGGGAATGGTATCTGAAGACCTTTTTTAAGTTTTTCGATCGTATCGGCGAGGAAGGAATTTCCCTGACCAATCACAGGCAAACCCATGACCAGTGCCAACCGGGCAACCACATTATCCGGTGATGCTGACAAAACGATCTGTTCACCCTTGATCTTTGTATCGGCATAATAATTAACCGCATGCGGTGCATCAGTTTCCGTGTAGTCACCTTTGATACCGTCAAACACGGTATCTGTTGAACAAAATACCAGCTTGGACCCAAGCTCTTTGCAGAGTCCGGCAATCAGGCGGGTAACTCCGACATTTACTTTTTCTGCCTGTTCCTGATTTTTCTCACAAATGTCGATATTGGCCATTGCGGCGGTATGAATAACCGCATCTGGGCGGATTTCATGGAATAGCGATGTAAACTGGGCTTCATCCAGCAAATCAAGGTTATGGTAGAATATGCCGGGCTCATTCACCGGATTTTCTGACCTGCCGATGCCGTGAATCTCCCATTTCTCTTTGGAATGGGCAATTACACTACCCGCCACGAACCCGTTAAAACCGGTAATTAATAGTTTCATTATTTATCTGTTTTAAAATTCAATTTACTCAATTTCCTTCCCCTTGAATTGACCGGATAGGAGACTGACAATCTTTTCCTGAAGCCCCCTTCCGACCTTATCGTCGCAACTCGAAATGTAGGTCCGGACCACCCCTTTTTCGTTGGTCGCTGTCCTGACAAAGGCTGCGTACCAGTCGTCTCTTAAAATAATCTTCCCTGACTGCCGTTCTATTCCTTTGTAGACCACGGTCCCCTCCAGATCGTCTCCGTTTTCGGAATGGGTTGTCAGACGGGCCTGATCATTTTCAAAAATGGCGATTACCGAATTCAAAGCCTGATCCCGTATGACATCATCCGTGAATTCAAAGTTGAATTCACCGCTGGTATATATTTGATTTTGAAGGGTCCTGATTTCTGAAATAATTGCTTTATTCCGAAGGACCGATTTTAAAAACAGCAGAATCGTATAGAGTGAATTTTCACCCGAAACCACCATCTCACCGAGCGGCAGCCGGTGATAAAAATGTCCGGACTCTTCTGCCCCGGCAAGTGCCCCGATCTCTTTCATAAAGGCCTTTATCTGGGAATGACCATTGCGGAACAGTACCGGTTCGGCATTTAATTCGGCCCATTTTAGCAAGGCCATTGGATTCACTTTGGGATCATAAAGGACCTTTTGCGGAGATTTACTTCCTGATTGTGAAAGGATGGAATTTAAGATAGGAATCATCACAAAACCTGCACTAAAAACCCCCATCTGATCCCCAAAAACCATGCGGTCACCGTCGCCGTCAATCCCGATGACCAGATCTGCACCGGTTAGCTTTGCCTGTTCTATCGCCGGATCCATCTTGTTCTGACTCGTGGGATTAGGTGACCCCGTCGGGAATTCCCCGTTGGGGGCCAACCGCAGCGGGTTTATGGCAACTCCTGCTATTTGAAGAGCACGATATAATTCAGGGCCTGCCGATCCGTTGAAAGTGTCCAGGATAACAGAAAGCCCCTGGAGAACACCGGCTTCGACACCCGCCAAATTGAAGGTGTAGTTAATATATTCATCAACAGGATTTTGCAGGATAGTTAACGATCCACCGGCAGCTTTTCCAAGTGCAAAACCTGACTCGTGGTAGAGCTCTTTCACCTTCTTTAAACCGCCGAATGGGCCACAATCAAACCCAATGGCTTCGACAGTTGGTACGGTATATTTAATTCCGATGTATTGCCTGGGATTATGC
>Ga0118677_10006545_pt1 | contig 19635 bp, 14 predicted proteins | sample AliMusrvi5mmetaG_FD_86154 | JGI IMG/M metagenome (GOLD analysis project Ga0118677, IMG submission 86154)
CAAGCTCTGGGTTCTCGATCATCCACCAAAGTTAACATGGCCGCCGATTTTGGGCCATTTCACGTTGAAATCTGTCTAGTTTTGCTCCGGCAAGAAATCTAGTTTTGAACCAGCGCCGACACTCAGCGGTATAAAGCTTGAGCAGCAGCCCCGTATCGTAGTAGCCATTCATCGGCTGCCGCGCGTTTCTTCCAGCAGTTCGTTGGAGCCCGTTCCGCTCCACCCGGCATGCCAGACGCTGCGGGCGCGTGCCACGAAATCCGGCAACTCGATCGCCGCCGGCACTGCGGGTGGCAACAAACGCGCCACCAGTTTTTTGTGTCGCGTGATCCCCACCTCGTGGCCGGCAGCAACCTCTCGCAGCACCAGTGCAAGGTTGTGCTGGGTCTCCATGATCGAGAATGTCTTCATAGCGCATGAAAATAACGCATTGCCCGCTTGCGTCAAGTTTTTTTACGATATTGGAAATTTCTTGAGTCGGCGGTGGGCAAGCGTCCCACCACTCTTGCCGGCTACCACCGCAGGGAGTCCTGCAAGGGCGGCCTCCAAGCATCCCCGACATTTGGGCCGTCCTTTCACTCCGAAGCCCCCCAGATTTCGGTTGCGGGGTGCACCCAACCACCTAAGCTTGGCGGCACATCCCATGCATCGATTCCTGATTTTCCTCATGCTGGCGGGCGCTTCGGCGCTGGCTGTGCCGGCATTGCCATCTGACGTCTATCATTCGGTGCTGCTCATCGAGGTGGCCACCCAGGTTCCGGACTACCAGACGCCATGGAATTCCGGCCGCTTCAGCGCGGCCAGCGGGACCGGTTTCATCATCGGCAAGAACCGGATCCTCACCAACGCCCATGTCGTTTCCAACTCCCGCCGCCTCCTCATCACCGTGCATGGCAGCCCGGTGAAATACCCGGCCAAGGTGGATTTCATTGCCCACGATTGCGATTTGGCGCTGCTCTCGGTGGCTGATTTCAAGGATTTCGAGTCGTTTCCGGCATTTGAATTCGGCGACGTGCCGGCCCTTGAAAGTCAGGTCCGGGTGATCGGCTATCCCATCGGCGGCGAACGCATCTCGGTGACCCGCGGCGTGGTTTCCCGCATCGACTTCCAACCCTACTCGCACTCGCGCGCCGACTCCCACCTCGCCGTGCAGATCGACGCCGCGATCAACCCCGGCAACTCGGGTGGACCCGTGGTTCAGGACGGCAAGGTCGTGGGGGTCGCGTTCCAAGGCTTGCGCGAGGCGGACAACACCGGCTACATGATTCCCACTCCCGTCATCCGGCGTTTTCTCAAGGACATCGAGGACGGGAAATACGACCAATACGTCGATCTCGGCATCACCGATTTCGCACTCCACAATCCGGCGATGCGCAAGGCCTTCCATCTGACAGACGACCGCCAGGGAGTGCTCATCACCAGTGTCGCGCCCACCAGTTCCAGTGATGGTATTCTCAAACCGGGAGACATCCTGACCGCCATGGACGGCCTGCCCGTGGATAGCGCCGGCATGGTCACCATTGATGGCGAGAACATGAATCTCAACGAAATCGTCGAGCGCAAGTTCGCCGGTGACAAGGTGGACGTGAGTTATCTCCGCAACGGTGTGGCGAACCATGTGGACGTGATCCTCAAACCTCTGCCGTGGGCGCGGATGTATGCCATCCAGTACGAAAAGAACCCGCGCTACATGGTTTTCGCCGGACTCGTTTTCCAACCGCTCGACACGAATCTCTTCGCCACCGTGAAGTTCGATGATGTCACGGTGCGCCGCCTCTATACCGATTACGTGCCCAAGGGACTGTTTCTGAAACACCCGGACATCGTGGTGCTCACCCGCGTCGAAAGCGATCCGGTCACCAGCCAACTCGGCGGCTTCGCCGGTTTCGCCGTCAACAAAATCAACGGCGTGGAAGTCACCGATCTCCAACATGCCTACGATCTCCTCCACCCCCAACAGGAACCGGAGTTCTATGTGATCGAATTGTTCGGTGCCAACCGCCCGGTCGTCATCCCGTCCGCCGCAGTCAAAGACGCCAACCAACGGGTCGCCAAAAACTATGGCATCGCCCGCCTGGAAAACCTGCGCGATTGACCATGCCCCGCGCCGGCATCGCCCTGGGATCCAACGTCGGCGACCGCCTCGCCAACCTGCGCGCCGCCGCCACCCCAGGCGAACCCGTCATCGCCGCTCCGATCTATCAGACGGCACCCCGCCACTGTCCGCCAGGCTCGCCCGATTTCCTTAACTCGGTCATCGAAATCGGCTTCGCCGGCGATCCTCATTCCTTGTTAGAGCAAACCCGGGCGATCGAGGCCCGGCTTGGCAGGGTCCGCGATACCGCACACAACGCCCCGCGGGCGATCGACCTCGACCTGCTCTATCTGGGAGATATGTGTTGCGCGGACGGCGAACTCGTGCTGCCGCATCCGCGGTTTGCCGACCGCCGTTTCGTGCTGCAACCGCTGGCCGCCATCCGGCCGGATCTGGTGCTGCCCGGCCAGTCGCTCGCCGTCGCCGCCTTGTTGGAACTCCTGGGTCCCGACGAACCGGCGCTGATTCCTGTCAACGAGCGCTTGTTGCCCTGAAGAACGTAAGGGGGAGGGACGTCTCGTCCCTCCATCCACTCGTCCCTGCATGAAGGGAGGCGACCTCCCTTCCCCTTATTTATGATCTAACAGAATTTGCACCGCTCCATAAGCCCGGTATCTTGGCAAGCTCATGCTCATTACCCCCAAGATCCGCGGATTCATCTGCACCACCGCCCACCCCGACGGCTGCGCCAGAAACGTGGCGGAACAAATCGCGGTGGTTGAAAATCGCGGCCCGATCACCGGAGGTCCCCGCCGGGTGCTGGTGATTGGTGCCTCGACCGGCTACGGCCTGGCCTCGAGGATCGCCGCCGCTTTTGGCGGGAGGGCCGCCACGATCGGCGTGTTTTTCGAGAAACCCGGTGATGCCGAGCGGGTCGCCTCCGCCGGTTGGTATAACTCCGCCGCTTTCGAGCGTTATGCCTCCGCCGCAGGCCTCTACGCGCGTTCGTTCAATGGCGACGCGTTTTCCGATGCCATCAAGGCGGATGTGCTCGCCGCGATCCGGACCGATCTCGGTCAGGTCGATTGCGTGATTTACAGCCTTGCCTCGCCGCGCCGCACTCACCCGCGCACCGGAGAAACCTTCAATTCGGTCCTCAAGCCGATCAACCGGAGTTTTTCTAACAAAACTCTCGATGCGGTCACCGGCGAGGTCGGGGAAATCACGATCCCGCCGGCCGAGGGCGACGAGATCGCCCACACGGTGGCCGTGATGGGCGGCGAGGATTGGGAAATGTGGATCGACGCGATGCTGGCGGATGGTTTGTTAGCTCCAGGCGCGCGCACGCTCGCCTATTCCTATATCGGCCCGGAACTCACCTGGCCGATCTATAAGAACGGCACCATCGGCCGCGCCAAGCAAGACCTCGAACGCGCCCAACAATCGCTCGGCCGTCAACTCGGCCGGCTCGGCGGCGAGGCCTGGGTCGCCGTGAATAAGGCCCTCGTCACCCAGGCCAGTTCCGCCATCCCCATCGTGCCGTTGTACATCTCGCTTCTCTATCAGGTGATGAAAGCCGCAGGCACCCACGAGGATTGCATCGAACAAATGGACCGCCTGTTCCGCGGCTATCTGACAAGGGATTGTCCCGCGACCGACGATGCCGGGCGCATCCGCCTCGATGATTGGGAAATGGATCCCGCGATCCAGAATCAGGTGCGGCAACGCTGGCAACAGGTCACCACCGCGAATCTAACGGAACTCGCCGATTTCGCGGGCTACCAGGCAAGTTTCCTGCGGCTCTTCGGCTTCGGTCTGGACGGTGTGGACTACGACGCGGAGACCGATCCGGCGGTCGGTGTGCCTTCAATCTAGCGCACCACCTCGGTGCCGATGCCGCACTCGGTGAATATTTCCAACAGCAGGGCATGGGGCATGCGGCCATCGATGAAGTGGACCTTGCGCACGCCGGCGTTGAGGGCGTCCACGGCGCTGCGGATTTTGGGAATCATGCCGCCGGAGATGGTGCCATCGGCGATGAGCGCATCCGCATCCTTGCGGGTGACGGATTGGATCAGGGTATTCGGGTCCTGCGGATTCGCCAGCAGGCCGGGCACGTCTGATAGATAGACCAATTTGGCGACGCGGAGTTCCTTGGCGAGGGCGGCGGCGGCGAGGTCGGCGTTGATGTTGAGTGGCCGACCGGTGGCCAACTCGGCGGCCAACGGTGAGATCACCGGCACGATGCCAGCATCATGGGCGGCTGCCAACTGGGTGATCCGGCAGCCGACGACTTCGCCGACACGCCCGATGTCCACCTTTTTGCCCGCGGCATCGGTGCCGTGGGTTTTTTCACCGAGAAACACCTCGTTGCCGGGAATGCCCACCGCCTTGCCGCCCAAATCACGGACCATGCGCACCAGCCCGGGATTGATTTCCTGCGAGAGCACGCGGGCCACGATCTCAATGGCCTCATCGGTGGTGATCCGCAAGCCACCGACAAACCGCGCCTCCAGACCGGCTTGCGCCATGGCGGCGGAAATCGCCTTGCCACCTCCATGCACGATGATCGGATTGATGCCGGCCACTTCCAGAAAAACAACGTCGCGCATGACCCGCGCGACCAGGTCAGCGTCCTCCATCGCGGCGCCTCCCATCTTGATGAGGAAGGTCTTGCCGCGGAATGCCTGCAGGTAGGGCAGCGCTTCTATCAAGGCACTGGCTTTGTCGATCGGTTGCACGGCACGAGGGTAACGCTCCTGACCACTGCGCGGAAAGCCCAAAGATGAGCTGCAGGTTCATCATGATTCGACCGGCGCTTTGGAGTGCGGCGAGCCATCGCCGCTTTGAGCGGCTGGCGGATTCCAACATTGCCGTTCGGTGTTCCCGGCAATTCCGTGTTCATGCGGTTGGGGATTCGGGTTGGCGTGATCGCGGGACCCGCGTGCCCACCCAAAGCGGTGAAGCGCGCTTCACCGCAGTCCGAAAGTCAGATCTCGCGGACCGGCAGGTTGGTGACTTCGTTGCGGACTTTTTCGGCGAGTGGTGTTGAGAGGTAGCGTTCGGTGGACGAAGCCCCGATGGTGACGATGCGTTTGCCTTTGTATTCCGGGCGTTTGGCCACTTGCATGGCAGCCCAGACATTGGCCCCGGTGGAGATGCCGGCGGGCAGTCCATCCATTTGCGCGAGGGCTTGGGCGGTGGCAAAGGCGTCGTCATTGGTGACCTGGATGACCTCATCGACGATTTTGACGTTGAGGTTTTTCGGGATGAACCCGGCACCGATGCCCTGAATCATGTGCGGACCCGGCTGGCCGCCGGAAATCACCGGACTGGTCGCGGGTTCCACGGCGATGCATTGCACCTCGCGGCGGGACTTGAGGATTTCGGACACCCCGGTAAGCGTGCCACCCGTGCCGACACCCGCCACGAACACATCGACATCACCATCGGTATCGCGCCAGATTTCCTCGGCGGTGGTTTCGCGGTGGACTTGCGGGTTGGCCGGGTTGTCGAATTGGCCGGGGCCGAACGCGCCGGGCGTTTCCTCGAGCAGTTGTTTGGCCATGGCGATGGCACCATTCATGCCGCGGGCCCGCGGCGTGAGCACGATCTCCGCTCCTAACAGGCGGAGCAACACGCGGCGCTCGATCGACATGCTTTCGGGCATGGTGAGGATGCAGCGGTAGCCTTTGGTGCGGGCGACGAAGGCGAGCGCGATGCCGGTGTTGCCGGATGTCGGTTCGATGATGAGGCCGCCGGGCTTGAGCAAGCCGTCGCGTTCGGCGGCTTCGATCATGGCTTTGCCGATGCGGTCCTTGACGCTGAAGAGCGGGTTGAAGAATTCCGCCTTGACACAGATCTCGGCATCGAGACCGGCGGTGATGTGATTGAGGCGGATGAGCGGGGTGTTGCCAACGGTGGCAACCATGTTTGCGGCGATGTTCATGTTAGGGGATGGTTAGGGGTGAGTCTTTTCTAAATTTGGAAATCCTTGGAGCCGGAGTCAAGATGAAGTCCGCACTCGTATTTCTCACCATTGAAGCGTGTTGCCTCGGCGGATTTGCCTGTCGCGGGTTGGGTGCTGTGCCAATCGCCCATGGTGACGAAGCCGTTTGCGGCCAGCGGATGGCGCGGCAAATCGTGCTGATGGAAATAGAACTCCACCTGGGCGTCGGCCCAATCGAGAATGGGATAGGCCTTGAGGGTTTTTTTCTGCTGTTCGACCAAAGGCCTTCCGGCCCGGGTATCGGACTGCGAGCGGCGCAGCCCGCTGAGCCATGCGTCGGCACCCGTTTCGCGCAGCGCGCGGTTGAGCGGTTCGATCTTGGTGAGCATGGCATAACGCTCGGTGGCGGCTTTGTCTCCCTGCCAGAGGTCGCCCCACAAGGCCCGCATGCGTGCCGCGGAAACGCTTGGCTGATAGATCCGGAGATCCAGATCGAAGCGCGAGATGAGATCTTCCGCATAACGATAGGTTTCCGGAAACAGGAACCCGGTGTCGATGAAAATTACCGGAATTTCCGGCGCATGGGTGTGAATGAGGTGGAGCATCACCGCGGCCTGGATGCCGAAACTGGTGGTGGCCACCAGGCGCTTGCCCAAATGCTGATGAAGCAGGCGGATCCGTTCGCCCGCGCGCAGCGGCGCGAGCGTGGCGGAAAGCTCCTCGGGCAAGGTGTCGGGTAGGGTTGCGGCGCTCACGGGATTTGTTTGTTAGATCCGATCTGCGGAAACTTGATAGAAGCTTCCGGTTTGACGTTCTGATGGAAATCCGCACCTTGCACGGTGGCCGCCACGTAGCCGGCGCGGATGCAGAAATCGCCGAAGCGCTCGCCGTCCAGGCGTTCCCGCGCATAGCGGGCGATGAGCGGTGCGAGCACCGGTTTGATAGATCCGGCTTCCACGCTTTCAAGGTAGAGTTTGGATAGCCGCTGGCCCGCGAAGCCGCCGCCCAGATAGATGTTATATTTTCCCGGGGCGCGGCCAACCAAGCCGATTTCCGCCAGAAACGGGCGCACACAGCCGTTCGGGCAACCGGTCATGCGCAGCGTGATGGCATCATGGCGGAGACCGTTCCCTTCGGTGAGCTCCTCAAGTTCGGTGAGCAACTCGGGCAGGTAACGCTCGGCCTCGGCCAACGCGAGCCCGCAAGTCGGCAATGCGACGCACGACAGCGAGTTCAAACGCAACGCGCTTTGCAGGTGGCTGTCCCGGATGCCGTATGGTTCCAACAGCAATTCGATTTGCGGACGTTTCGTCGGCGAGACATTGGCGATGATCAGGTTCTGGTTCGCGGTGAGACGGAAGTCGCCGTCGTGGATTCTGGCGATTTCGCGCAACCCGCTGAGCAGCGGATAGGACGGGGTATCGAGCACGCGCCCACCCTGAACGAAAACGGTCAGATGCGAGTTGCCGTTGGGATCATCCACCCAACCGAAGCGGTCGCCATTGTCCTCGAACACAAACGACCGGGCGGGTCCGAGCGCATAGCCGAGGTAGTCGTTGATTTTCGCGAGGATCCAATCCGGGCCGTGATCATTCACGGTGTATTTGAAGCGGGCATGCTTGCGGTCCGTGCGGTCCCCGAAGTCACGCTGCACCAGCACGGTTTTTTCAGCCACATCGACGACCTGCTCAGGGGTGCAGAAACCGATCACATCGGCGAGACGCGGATAGGTAGCCTCGTTGCCATGAGTGGCTCCCATGCCGCCACCCACGGCGACATTGAAGCCGACGAGTTTGCCGTCCTCGACGATGGCGATGAACGACAGGCAATTGGCGAACACATCCACATCGTTGGATGGTGGCACGGCGATGCTGATCTTGAATTTCCGCGGCAGATAGGTCTTGCCGTAGATCGGCTCCTCGTCTGGCTCGTCGCCCGCGATTTGTTCGTCATCGAGCCACAATTCGTGATACGCGCGGGTTTGCGGGGTGAGGTGGTTGGAGATATCCCGGGCCAACTTGAGCACTTCCGCATGCACCCCGGACAGATAGGGATTCGGGTTGCACATCACATTGCGGTTCACATCGCCACAGGCGGCGACGGTGTCCATGGCCGCCTGGTGGATTTCCCGGATCGTTTGTTTGAGGTTGCTCTTGATGACCCCGTGAAACTGGAACGCCTGGCGGCTGGTCAACTTGATCGTGCCGTTCGCGTAACGGGTCGCCAAGCGATCGGTTTCCAACCACTGGGCAGGAGTGACCACCCCCCCGGGAACCCGGATCCGCACCATGAACGAGTACGCCTTCCCCAGCTTCTGCTGCCGCCGGGCAGCCCGCAAGTCCCGGTCATCCTGCTGGTAGGCCCCGTGAAACTTGAGCAATTGCTGGTCGTCCTCCGCCAGCACCCCGGTGGAAGTGTCCGCCAGCCCCGCCGCAATCGTGCCGCGCAAATAGTTGCTGCCGTCCTTGATGACTTCGTTGGCGGAGAGTTTAATCATTAGTTTGTTGCCTTCTTTCGTGAGGTTTCGACAGCAGTGTGCCGCAGGAGGACGCGGGGCGCAAGTATTTTCTACAATTTTTTTGGCGCTGTCGATTGCGGAACCACTGGCAAGCGCGCTTCACGAAGACAGTGCGTCTCGAAGACAGTGCGTCAGACAAACAATCCGATTCCGACTTGCGGCGGGCGGGTGATCGGTGGTGGCGGCGTCCATTGGGGTATTGACGCGCCACCGGCGGCGGCAGACCATCGTCGCAGGCGAATCCGCCGTTTTTTTCCATGATCAATCCACCCACACCCGCCTGGCTCGCCGACCTGATTGCGTTGCTGGACGGTGGGAAAGTCACCGTCGATTCCGAGGTCATCGCCAGCCACTCCGGCGACAAATGGTCTGCGAGTCATGCGCCGGAGGCGGTGGTGTTTGCGGAAACCACGGTGGAGGTGGCTGCGGTGCTGGCCTTCGCGCATGGACGCCGGATTCCGGTAACCGCCCGCGGTGCGGGGGTCGGCTACGTCGGCGGGTGCGTGCCAGCGCAGGGTGGCATCGTGCTCTCGATGATGCGCATGAATCGGATCCTGGGCATGCACCCGGACGATGGCGTGGCCATCGTGCAACCGGGTGTGATCACCCGCGACCTGCAGGATGCCGCCCGGGCACTCGGTTGGGAATACCCGCCGGACCCGGCGTCGCTGAAGGAATGTTCGATTGGTGGCAACATCGCCACCAATGCCGGCGGCCCGCGGTGCCTGAAATACGGCGTCACCCGTAATTATGTTCTGGGCCTGGAAGTCGTGCTGGCCGATGGCCGTGTCCTGCGCACCGGCGGCCGCCTTCACAAAAACAAAACCGGCTTTGACCTGATCGGGCTGTTCACCGGTTCGGAAGGAATGTTAGGCGTGATCACCGAGGCTACCTTGCGGCTGATCCCGAAACCGGTGTGCCGGGCGATGTTGGCGGCCATTTTCCCGGAATTCGAAATGGCGGCCGCCGCCGTCCAAACCATCCTCAACGCCGGCCACCTGCCGTCCGCCTTGGAAATCACCGACTCCTTCACCCTCGATGCCGCCCGCAAGCGCCTTGGTGCCGACGTGTTTCCCCCCGGCAACGCCCACCTCATCGTCGAAATCGACGGCCGCCCGGCCGCCGTCGCTGCGGAACTCGAGGAACTCGATCAACTGCTGCAAGCGCTCGGCGCGAGTTTCATCGAACGCGCGCCGGATGAGCCGTCGTGCGAGCGGATCTGGCAACTGCGCCGCGAATTCTCTTACGCCCTGCGCGATACCGGCCTGACTAAACTCAACGAGGACATCGTCGTCCCGCGCTCGAAACTCGTCGATCTGGTCGCCTTCGCCCGTAAACTGCAGGACGAGACCGGCATCCCGGTCGCCTGTTTCGGCCATGCCGGCGATGGCAACATCCATACCAATCTGATGGTCGGCGACTACGCGGACCCCCTGGTCCGCGCCCGTGCCGAACGCGCGCTCGACCTGCTCTTCCAGTGGGTGCTTGCCCAGGGCGGCGCCATTACCGGCGAACACGGCGTCGGCCTCGCCAAAAAACGCTGGGTCCGCCAAGCCCTCGGCACGGTCTCCTCCGACGTCCACCAAGCCCTCAAACAGGCCCTCGACCTGCACGGCATCCTCAATCCCGGCAAGTTTCTCTGACCTTGCCAAACGTGGCTGGCGCATCCTGCGCCAGTCCGAGTCCGGAGCGTCCCGCTCCGCAGCAACCCTCAGCCCCGCCTGCCGGACCAGCGTCCAGCAGGCGGCGTGAAAGGAGGATTGGCTCATCAGGGTACGGGGGTCAGTGCGGTTCCACGGTTTTTTCACGAGGCGGCATATCGTCGGGTGGCCCGCATAGGAATGTTAGAACAGACAAGTGGCAACACCGCGCGACGGCAAACGACATCAAATAAAGGGACAGACAAATTATCTACACATTTCACCAAAAAATCGTCACCGTGAGACAAGCGGGAGTTGCGCGGAAAATCGTGGCCCTACCCGATGGCATCGCAGACATGCGCGGATAGATGGCCGCCGGGCGACACGTAACCGCTTCCATGCCGCCAATTGTCAGGAAGTCCGTCACCGGGAGAGTGCGGGTCAACCCGCGGAGTCTTTTGTTAGAGCTTTTGCTCGCGGCGACGGTTGTCGGTGCGTCCACCAGGGTGGCTGCCGATGACCGCGGCGGCAATCTGGCAGCGGCGTTGAAAGGCCACGTGCGGGCGCTCACCGGCACCGCCGAACCACGGAACTATCAGGCGATGGATTCGCTCGACGCTGCGGCCGGCTACATCGAAGGACGGCTGAAAGCCTGCGGCCTCACCCCGGTGAAACAGGAATTCGTCATCCAGGGGAAGACCTTCCGCAACATCGTCGCGCGGATCGGCAACGGCAGCAAGAAAACCGTGATTGTGGGTGCCCACTACGACGTCTGGGGCCCCGGCCCCGGCGCGGACGACAACGCGTCCGGGGTCGCGGGATTGCTCGAACTCGCCCGCCTCGCCAATGCCCACAAGGCCCAACTCGCGTGCAACGTGGAAATCGTCGCGTATGCCAACGAAGAGCCGCCGTTTTTCCGCACCAACCAAATGGGGAGTTATGTGCATGCCCAAAGCTGGCTCAATCGCAAGTCAGCCATCGACCACGTCATCGTGCTGGAAATGATCGGCTATTTCTCCGGCAAGGACGGATCGCAAGCGTATCCGCTCCAGGCCATGAAGCAGGCCTATCCGACCGCAGGCGACTTCATCGCCGTGGTCGGCAACATCCCATCGTCACCCGCCGCCGAGCGAATCAAGCAGGCCGTGCTGAAAAACTCGAAAATCGGCTGCCAGACGCTCATCGGGCCGCCCGCGCTCAAAGGCATCGATTTCTCCGACCACCTGAATTACTGGGCGCTCGGCCTGACCGCCGTCATGGTCACCGACACCTCGTTCTATCGAAATCCCAACTATCACAAAAAATCCGACACCCCGGAGACCCTCGACTATCAGAAAATGGGCGAGGTGGTCAAAGGCATCGCCGCATCGCTCCGCCCGGACGCCCGGCAATGAGCGGCTCCCGCGGGGATGATCGCGAAACTCGAAACCTGGGGTCAGACAAACTATTCAATTGTTCGGAGCGGGCGGCGGGGACGCCGCCCGGCACGGACTGGCGCGGGACGCGCCAGCCAGTGCGCGGAGCTGGGCGTCTTACAAACCATCCATCTTTTTCCCGCCTTCCGGTCCGGCCGCAGGACTTGCAGGGTTTTTTCTCAATCACCACCTTTCCTGACGGAAATGGTGGCCGCCCTTACGGCAAAGCTCACGTTTTTTTGATCCCCGCACTTGCATCCATGGCAAAGCCCGCCAATGATGTCCGGGTATGGTTGCAAACCGGATTGAATGAATCACCCTCCCAATCCGTCTTTACCTTATCCCCAACCCGAGAGTCACCCCTATGAAACTACGATTCCTATCCATCTCACGAACCATCGCCGCGTTCGTGGCGGCGGCTTCCCTGGTCGCCCCTACCACCGCCCGCGCCCAGGCAGCGCCAGCCGAAGCCGAGGACGTGCAAGTCCTCACCCGCGGCCCGGTCCACGAGGCGTTCGCCGAAGCGGCCAACTTCACACCGGAAGCGGGAGTCATCGTGAAAACCGCACCACCCGCCGCAGTCGAGGAACTGCCGCCCGAACAGCAGCCCGAGGGTGCCAATGTCACCTGGATCGGTGGCTACTGGGCATGGGACGACGACCAGAACGATTACCTCTGGATCAGCGGCATCTGGCGCAATCTGCCACCCGGCCGCCAGTGGGTTCCGGGGTATTGGAACGATCTGGGCGATGGCCAATTCCAGTGGACCTCCGGCTATTGGGCCGATGCCGCAGCCACCGCAACCACTTACATCCCCACGCCTCCGCCCCGCAACCTCGATAGTGGCGCCAACACCGACGCCCCCGCCGAGGATTCCAGTTGGATCCCCGGCAATTATGTTTATGTGGATACCCGCTATGTCTGGCGGCCGGGTTACTGGACCCCGCTGCGCCCGAACTGGACCTGGGTGCCCTCGCGCTACATCTGGACTCCCCGCGGTTATGTCTATGTGGACGGATATTGGGATTATGCCGTGGCCAGCCGCGGAGTACTCTTCGCCCCGGTCTATTACCACCGCCATGTCTATGGCGACCCCGGTTATTACTACACTCCTAGTATTGTCATCGCGTTGGACATGTTCGCGGACCACCTGTTCGTGCGGCCGCGCTACGGGCACTATTATTTCGGCGACTACTATGCGGCCAGTTATGGTGATGCCGGATACTTCGCCGCCTACGCCTGGAGTTCCCACCATCACGGCTACGATCCGATCTTCGCCTACGAGCGCTGGGAACACCGCCACGACCGCGGTTGGGATCTCCGCCAGCGCAATGACTTCGCTTATTTCCGTGACCACGCGGACGCCCGCCCGCCCAAAACCTGGGCGCTCATGAAGGACCTGCGTGGCAACAACCTCAAGACCGGCCACAACCTCATGCTCGCCACCACGTTCAGCGGATTGACCAAGAACCCGGCGCATGGCCAGAAGTTCGTTACCCTCGACAAAGACCGCCGCGACAAGTTCGTCACCCAAAACAAGGACATGGTGAAATTCGGCCAGGACCGGCGCAAGTCGGAAGCCCTCGGCCTCGCCGCCGGCGATAACAAGAAAACCGCCGCGTTCAGCGACAAACTCGGCCACTCGCCGATTGTCGGATTGCAGGCGGACAAACTCGGCAAGAACGACGCGCCGCCCAAACGCCCCGAACTCCACAACCCCAACCTGAAGTTGAACAACTCGGCCAATGACAAGGTGCTGTCGGATGGCACCCGCAAGAACGGTTCCCTCAGCCTTGCCGGGGGTGGACTCAAACCCAACGCCGATAACAAGGATGCCGCCAAGACCCTTGACCTGAAAGGCAAAAACAAGGATTTCACGAAAAATCCTCTGGATTCGGTCAAGGGGACCGATACCGGCACCAAGACCGGCAGCGGGATCAAGGTCGATCCGAAACTCTCCCTCAAGGATCCGAACCTGAAAAACCACGATCTCCAGATCAACCCGAAGGGTGGTGACTTGATCAAGCCCAAGAGCGATGTGCTACCCAAAAACAAAGACTTCAAACTCGACACCAGACCGAAAATCCAGGTCGATCCGAATCTGAAGATCAACCCGCAGGGCAGCGAGTTGCCGAAACGCAAGATCGAGACCGATTCACTGCCGAAAACCAAGAGCCTGAACCTCAACCCGAACGGCAATCCGAATATCAATCCGAACCTCAATCCGAATATCAAACCGAAGGCTCTGGTCGAACCGAAGCATGATTTCAAGATCAACCCGCAGGGGAATGATCTGCCCAAGCGCAAGCTGGACACCGATTTGCAACCGAAACCCAAGAACCTGTCCTTGAACAACCCGATCCTCCAACCGAAATCCTCGGGCACGCCGAAATTCGACTCACCGCCGAAAGGACTCTCCAAGTCCTTGCCCCAACCGCAACTCCCGTCAGGTGCCCAGTCCACGGGCGATGACAACAGCGACAAGAGGAAAAAGCATAACAACTGACTGTTACTCCCGCCGGATCTCCAGTTCCACTTCATGGCCCGCCGGCAGGCTGAGCAGGCGCTGGTCGGCGCGAGGAGCATCGGCGATTTTCGCGTCGCCTTTGATGACGGTGATTTTTGTTATCCCCGCGGGCGATTCCAGCACGACTTGCTGGGCCGTGGCCGATTTCAGGGTGACCATGATGTGATCCTTGTCCCACTGCAGGCGCTTGATTCCGATGCCGCCGCGGCATAGCGCGCCTTCGATCGCGCCGGTGGGCCAGGCTGCGGGCAGGGCGGGCAGCAAGCGGATCTTGCCTGCCTCGGACTCAACCAGCATCTTGATGATGACTGCGGGCATGCCGCCGCTGATGTCCATGTTGAGCAGCGAGCGGTGGTTGTGCATCGACGCCAGGTTGTTGAGCCAGAACCGGTTCACCAGGTGTTTGAGGCAATGGTAGGCCAGTTCGCCCTCGCCGAGGCTGGTGGACGCCTGCCCCAACTGGACCAGTCCGAACGACATGAATCCCGCCTGGTTGTTTTTCCAGTGTTTCTCGAGTTTGTATTCGATGCTCTTCTTGAAAGCGGCGCGCAGCTCGGGACTGTTGGCGATCTCCTCCGGCAGGCCGTCGTATAACGGATAGAGCTGCGACGAGTGGCGGTGGCTGTCGTTGTTGGCCAGTTTGGGCGTGAGCCACTCCTTGATGATGCCGTTGTCGTCGATCATGTAGTCCGGCATCTTTTCCAGCATTTTCTGCCAAAGCGCGATCTTGTCCTGGTTTTTCCCGAGTTCGCGGGAGGCGGCGATGCAGTTATGCAATAACTCCTTGGCCACCGCCACGTCCATGGTGGCATTGAACGTGCCCTGCGACCGCGAATTGCCCGGGTTGTTTTCCGGCGACTGGGTCGGGGAGAATACGAATTTGCCGTCGGCACCCTCATAGAGGTAGTCCTCGAAGAACAGCGCCGCCTTTTCCATGAACGGCAGCGCGTGTTCCGCCAGAAACTTGCGGTCACCGGTGTATTGATAGTAATCGTAGAAGAAGTGCGCCGCCCACCCCGCGCCGGCCACCCAGAAGCCGCCCGCGAAATCCGGTGCCAGCGCGTTGTTGAAACCATTGGTGGTGGAGCGCGACGGCAGCACCACGCCGCGCGCGCCGAAGATGTGCTTGGCATTGATTTCCAGCCACGGGACGATCGATTCGATATACGAGGTGTAGGCCAGCATGAGTTCGGGCATGTTGCCCATCAGGTTGGCGGCGATGGCGGACGGCACGTTGCCGTTGTGGGTGAAATCGCTGGCCCAGCCGGGGACATAGGTGCCACCCCAACCGCCCTGCAGGACCGGAGGCAGATCACCGGTGCAGGAAATGATGTTATACCGGCCGGCGTCGAACTCCTTTTCTATCAGCGCCGGAAGCATGTTCTCATAACCTGATTTCTCTAACAGGTCCTCGGTCGTCCGCCGGTGGTCGGCGGCACCGCCGAGGTCCAGGCGCATCCGCGTGAACATCGCACCGTGGATTTCCGCATGTCCTTCCAACAGCTTGTCGAAATCCGCCGGCAGCGCCGCAAGCGAGGATTTCATATCATTCAGCATCGACTTGTCCGGGTCGTAAAGCAGCCGGATGTCGATCATGACCAGCACCTGGTCGGCATTTTTGATAGTCAGGGTTCCGTCGTCAGCGGGTGTGGCGGTGCCGCCGGTTGCGATCACCCGGGCCATTCCCTCGAGGGCATGAACGCTGCCGGGATAGGCCTTGGTAAAATTGTTACGCCAGGTCAGGGAAGACGCATCGGATTTCGTCACGATGTTGGACACATGGCTTTTGAAAACCTCGTTGGATCGTTGGACTTCCCGGGCGTCGGGGTGTGCGCTTAAATCGCGCGGCTGCAGGGCAAGCCGGCAACTCACGGCACCCGCCTGCGGCCCGGTGATCGACAACACGGCCACTCCGTCCTTGCGCGAGACAAACAAGCGCCGCTCGAACACTCCGCGGTTGTCGGCCCAATGCACGGTGGCCACACCGGTTTGAAAATCCACCGCGCGGGCGTAGTCGCGGACCTCGGTGCCGGTATCCATTTTCACGCTGAGATCAAAGGCGGGCACGAACGAATCCGGATACATGAAATCTTCCTGGCCGGATAGGTCGAACGCCAGGTTGGTGGCCTGTTTGTAGAGTCCCTGGTCGATCAGCCTGCGGACCTCGAACAAGCGGGCCGATGAATCCGGCGGCATGACCGGCGGACCTTGCGGCAGGAACAGATGTTTGTGGGTGAAGATGATGCGCTCGTCCAACGGGCGACTCATCACATTGGCACCGATGGTGCCGTTGCCCGAAAGCAGGCCTTCCTCCCAGCGTGTGGCGGCCTGGGAACTGACGAATCCGCGGGCTGGCACGGCCAACGGCGCGGACGCCGCTGCGGCAATCATGGGCATCGCCATGGCCGTGAGGCTCATGAGGGACGCCAGGGAACAAGTGGGGTGTTTCGTCATGTCATCCCGATACGCGAGTTGGAGATTTGGTGTTTCAGTGTTTCGGTGTTTCAGCTTTTCAGTTTTTCAGGTTTCAGCTTCTATTGCCGGGTGACCGATATCTTCACTCCGGAAAAGCGTTCCGAGGTCATGTCCCGCATCCGCGGGCGCGACACCAAGCCCGAGCTTGCCTTGCGCTCGATGCTCCACCGGCTCGGCTATCGCTTTACCGTGAACGGCCCTAACAACCGCGCGCTGCCGGGCAAGCCCGATCTCGTCCTGCCGAAATACCGGACCGTGATTTTCGTCCACGGATGTTTCTGGCACGGCCATCAGGACTGCCCGGCCTTCCGCCTGCCGAAATCCCGCGTCGCCTGGTGGCAGGCCAAGATCGCCGGCAACCGCGCCCGCGACCAACGTCACGAAACCGCGCTGCGCGCCATGGGCTGGCACGTCGTCACCATCTGGGAATGCGCCCTCAAAAAACCGTCCGCCCGCCTCTGGCTCATCAACCGCCTGCCGAGTCTGTTAGGCAGCGCCCCGCAAGCCGTCCCCGACGAGTGGCCCATGGTCGCCGAGAAGGAAACGCCGTATCGGGTGAGAGATCGGGGATCCAAGATCGGGGATCGTAGATAGAAGATAGAAGATAATGGATTGCCATTCATCCACGATCCACAACTCCCATGACACCACCATCTGACAAAAATCTCCTGGCGCTTTCGTCCGGCGTTGCCGGGGAGGAAACCATCGTGGTATTGATTGAACACCCCGCCTTCACGCTGGAGCATATCGTTTCCAACGGCGCGGCGAGTCCGGAGGGCTTCTGGTATGATCAGGAGCGGACCGAATGGGTGGTGTTGCTTCGCGGCGGGGCTGTGCTGAAATTCGACACCGGTGAACCCCTGCAACTCAGCGCGGGTGATCATGTTGTCATTCCCGCCCGTTGCCGGCACCGCGTCGAGCGTTGCTCGCCCGACGCCCTCTGGCTCGCGCTGCACTATCAGGAATAGATCAAGGCTGGTTGCCCCTCTTCTAACGCTTCATGCGCTTGCTGCGCCCCTTCCCCCAATCATTCCCCTCCCCGGACCCAGACGGTCATGGCGCCTTTCTCGCGGTTTGCCCAGGCGTAGTAGGGGATCGCGGTGACCGGCACTTGCTTTCCGCCATCGGCCAGGGCCTTGCCCGTGATGACAGTGACGCCGCCTAACAGATCCGCGCGATGGTTGGCGCGCAGTTCGGAATTCTTTGGGAGGGTCAGTTGGGTGAGGTTCACGGCGGGTTGATCAGCGGCTTCCAGGCAATAAACCAAGGGACCGCGCATCAATGCCACCTTGCCCTGGTCGTCCTTGATTTTTTCGTGGGCATGGACGCGCTGGACGGGCATCGGCAGGTTCAATTCCACCACGTCGCCCGGTTGCCACCTGCGTTGCAGATGCACATAACCATCCGCGCCCGGAACCACGTCCATCGCTTTGTCATTGAGCTTGAGGCTGACGGCCGGAACCTTGGCCGTGGCGAAACGATACAAATCGCCCGGCACGGGGTGGCCGAGCGCCCAGCCCGGGATGCGCAGGCAAAGCGCGAAATCGGCGGCCTGCTCCGGGGTGAGCGTCAGGCGGATTTTCCCGTCCCATGGATATTCGGTCTGCTGGGTCAGCTTGAGTTTGGCGCCGTTTTCCAGCTTCATCGTCGCGTCACCCGCGACGAACAAGTTCACATAGACTTGGTTTTTCCCCTGGGCGTAGGCCAGCCCGCCGATCTGCGGGATGATGCGCGCGAGGTTGGTCGGGCAGCAGGACAGCCCGATCCACGGACTGCGTGTGCCGCCCTTTTCGCTGGCCAGCGGGTTTTGATAGAAGAACTTGTCGCCGGCGATGGAGATTCCGGAGAGCATGCCGTTGTAGAGTGTCAACTCCATTACGTCGGCGTATTTGGCCTGCCCCTGGAGCAGGGCCATGCGGTGCTGCCAGAGCACATGGGCGATGGCCGCGCAGGATTCGCAATAGGCCGCGCGGTTCGGTAACAGATAGGGATCGCCGAAGCCCTCGTCATCATATTGGCCGGTGCCGATTCCTCCTGTCAGATACATCTTGCGGCCGGTCACGTCGCTCCACAGATGATCGAGCGCCGGCTCGAAGCCGGTGGTTTCCATGAAGCGCGCGCAATCGGTCATGGCGGAATACACATAACCGGCCCGCACGGCGTGGCCAACGGCCTCGAACTGGTCCGCCAGCGGTTTGTGGTCCTGCATCCTGCCGTTGCGCACCCGGTAGCGGGCGAGGCGGTACTCTTTTTGTTGTTCCGGGGTGAGCTTGCCCTCGGGTTTGACCGGTAGGACGATGGATTTGGGATCGAAAAGCTTGTGTTCGGTGCCATGGACATACCCCCGCTCATCCAGGAAGAACTTCGCGAGATCGAGATACCTGCGTTCGCCGGTCGCGCGATAGAGCTTGACCAATGCCAACTCGACCTCCTCGTGACCGTCCACATCGTAGCGTTTGTTAGGGCCAAACACGCTGTCAACCTCGTCGGCAAAGCGTTTGGCGGAGCCGATCACCGTGGGTTCGCCTGTCAATTGCTGATGGGCCACGGCCATTTCGAAGAAATGCCCGGCATTGTACAGCGGGTGCTGCAGCCGCATGTTGTCCCACCGCTTGTCGAGGCCGTTGACGATGAACCAAGTGATCAGGTAACCGTCCGGTTGTTGGGCGGCGAGGATGCGCTTGAGGATGCCGTCCACGCGTTGGCGCAGCGGTGGGTCCGCGAAGTGTTGCAGGGAGTCCAGCGCGCCTTCGAGCGCCTTGTGCAGGTCCGAGTCGAACGCGTGGTGACCCTTGAGCGGACCGTCGAACACGCCGGCGGCCTTGTCGAAGTTGGTGACATGCCCGTCTTTCTCGAGTTCGTCGAGCGCGTGGGGCACGGTGACCTCATGGTGGGTTTTGAGCCGGGGGCCCCAGAAACCGCCGCGCAATTCCACCTGCGGGTGGCCGACTTCGGTCAGGCCGCGCAGCGGCGGCGGATCGGCGGGCGCGGCGGCAAGCCGGGCACCAGCCGCCAGCGCGGTGGTGGCTAACAGAAATTGGAATTGCGGGAAGAGGGATCGCCGGCGGGTTCTAAC